>ENA-UPAD01000172-UPAD01000172.1-bioreactor-metagenome-genome-assembly--contig:-NODE-172-length-99316-cov-12.277773_pt1 | contig 99316 bp, 93 predicted proteins | sample MGYA00238179_ERZ772710 | MGnify/ENA primary metagenome ERZ772710 (study PRJEB29004, sample SAMN07631245) | bioreactor metagenome | isolation source: Switchgrass digestor | place: USA: Dartmouth...
AGCACATGCCTTACAAGCATGGGGTCACAGGTTCGAGCCCTGTTGTTCCCACCACATGCAAATCTAATTTTGCAGACTGCCGAAGTATTCGTTATAGTGTGGCCCAGTAGTTCAGTTGGTTAGAACGCCAGCCTGTCACGCTGGAGGTCGACGGTTCGAGCCCGTTCTGGGTCGCCATATGCCTCTGTAGCTCAGTTGGTAGAGCAGGGGACTGAAAATCCCCGTGTCGTTGGTTCGATTCCGACCGGAGGCACCATGCGCGGTCAATAGACCGTGCTAATGCGGGCGTAGCTCATCTGGCAGAGCGCCACCTTGCCAAGGTGGAGGTAGCGAGTTCGAGCCTCGTCGCCCGCTCCAAATAAAACAAGGACAGCCATCTGGCTGTCCTTGTTTTATTTGTGTGAATGACTGAAAATCAAGCTTGCTGCCGTTGCCGGTGCTTAAGTGGGGACCCCGAATCCGCAGCTCTCGAATGCCGCAAATCGAGCCAAGAATTACATCACTCCAAAACAGAAGCACCCCCGAAAGGGTGCTTTCTGTTTTTGGGGTCTGCTTATATGGAGGAATTACTTGCCTTACGCATTGAATATCTGGAGGAGCTATATTGAGTATTAGCCATCGTCGGAAAGTCTCGGCCTGCATTACTGCCAGCATAAATTTGCGCGCCGAGCCTGCGACGGTCCCATGAAGTTAAAGTAATTAACAAAATCTCCGTCGTCGCTGTCTCAGGCTTACGGCTAGAATACCAGTGCTGTGGCAATCGGAATCCAAATCGCGGATAGTATAATCCAGACGACGGACAAGATGATGCCGATGGGGATAAGGTCCGAAGTTTTCCAGGCGCCCTTCGAGTAAGAGACGAGCATTACGGCGTTCAGAGGCAGGATGGACGAGTTCGATGCGAACATGCCGACGACGATGACAATTGCGACTGAATTGAGCCCGAGCGCCTGGGCCATTAAGAAAGAGGGGATTGTCAGCATCGACACCATTGTCGGGCCGACGGGGATAGCTATGAGGAGCACCGTGACAAGGGTGCCGACTATCGCGACAAGGCCGGCCATGCCGATACCCCGGAATGTCTCGGTCACGCTGTTTACTATAAGCTCGATAAGTCCCTTGTTGACCGCAAGATTGCCGAGCGAAATGGTTGAAGCGCCCATAATCGGGATTTCCCAGGACATTTTGTTCTTGAATTCCGTCCAGCTGAACGCGTTGACGCCGGGGAGGAACAAAAGCGCCAGCGTAATGATGGATACAATCGTCGCATCGAGCGCCTTAATCCAGCTGCTGATGATCCAGATAAAGATTGTAATGAGCAGAATACCTATAATCAGCGGTTCATTATTGCTCTTTAAAGAGTCGATTGATTTCTGGAGTATCTGGGTGTATTGGGAAGCCTTGCTTTCGGGGAGCTTTGCGGTTTTAAAGAACCGGGTCATTATAAACCAGGCGAAAATAAGCGCTACGGCCGAGACCGGAAGGCACAGCGCCACCCATTTCATAAAGGGCACGACCGTGCCGGAGTGCTGCTGCATCAGGTTCAAGGCCATGACGTTGATGGATGAACCGACGGGCGTCGCGGTGCCGCCCAGTATTGAGCCGATGGGTATGCCAATCATCATCAGCTTAAGAACGTTTGCGCGCTCTTTCTCGTCTTCAATTAATGCCGAAAAATCCATTGCGAAGGCGAGCATGATAACCGCCGCGGCAATGTCGGAAATAAACATTGAAACGATATATGTAACCGCCATCAGCGAAAGGGTGATTAGCCTTGTGCTTCCCCTGGACCAGGCGACGAGCTGTTTCAGGAGACGGTTTGACAGGGTGGTCTTCTGGAGCGCGAAGGCAAAGCCAAAGGAGGCGATAACGAAGTAGTTTGCCGGGCTTGTAAAGCCGGATAGTGCGGCTGCCAGCGACGGAACCAGTCCAAGCAGCGGCTGCAGAGCCATAACAAGCAGACTGGAGGCAAGTATCGGAATCGGTTTTGTCACCCATAATACGACCGCAAAGAAGATGAGAAAAATGACTTTGACCATATCCCGATTCAGCGCACCGAAACCTGGCATCACAATTGCAAATATCAAAAGCAGAGCAGCAAAACCGAGTGGAATAAGCTGTGACTTGCTGGGCTTTTCAGCGGCCTTTGTAGCTATCATTTTTAGTGGTACCTCCTTCAAGATAACTCGTTGCAGGTATTCTCAAGGTGCGCCAATTAAAATATATGTAGAGAGCTATTCGTGCCCAAGTATACATCCGCGGAGCCGAGTATCTGGTAGGACTTAGATACTCAGCTCCGCTTTTCGTGGTCCTGCCGAAATGCCGGCTATACCTTTTTCGGCCCGATTTTACCGGCCCTGTACGCCTTGTTGTACCTCCGGCAATGCGGGTCCCTTCCCAAAAGGGCTTCGGCCGCATAAATGGTGGCGACCAAATCCCTGTTTGTCGGGTCGACGATTGCGGAATCCATGCCGACGGACAGCGCGAGGGTTAAGAAGTTCTGGTTGATTACCTTCCGGTAGGGCATGCCAAAGGAGATGTTCGACAGACCGGACGTTGTCTTGATTGTCGGATACAGCTGCTTTATCCGCCTCACGGCCTCCATGAACCGGAGCATGGAGTCGTTCACCGTCGCAAGCGACATCACGAGCGGGTCTATGTAAATCCTGTCCGGGCTGATGTTGTAGGCGGCTGCTTTTTCAACAATCGAGACGGCAATCTGGACTTTTTTATCCGTCTCCATGGGAATGCCGTCGTTGTCGCAGGTGAGGGCTATTACCGACCACTCGTTTCCCCGCATGACGGGGAATATGACATCGCACTTGTCGCCCTCGCCGGAAACGGAGTTTATAATTCCGGGCTTTTTGCACAGGGGCAGTACGGCCTTCAGAATGCGGGGGTCCGGGCTGTCGACGCAAAGGGGACAGTCTGTTTCTTCCTGCACAATGTTGATGAGCCAGGTTAAGGCGTCCAGTTCCTCCTCGGGGGAGGTTCCGGCGCAGACGTCCAGATAGTCCACGCCGGCCTCCACCTGAAGTTTTACGAGATTAGCTATAAACGCACGGTCGCGTTTCTTTATCGCCTCGCCTACGGATGGAATTGCGCCGTTGATTTTCTCTCCGATGATTATCATTCGGCCTTACTCCCCGGAAGCCCATTTGCGGCAGATTTGCGCGGTATCCTGGGGATTGATGGCCCATGCGTCGGCGCCTACGTGGCGGCAGATATCCTCGGTGACGGGCGCGCCGCCGATGATTATTTTCACGCTGTCGCGCATCCCTGCGGCGGCGAAGGCATCGACGGTCTTCTTCATGGAATCTATCGCGAGCGTGAGAACGCCGGAGAGAGCGATGATTTTGATGCCCTGTTCCTTTGCCGTTTTCACGATGACATCGGCCGGTACGTCGATGCCGAGGTCCAGCACCTCAAAGCCGGTGGCCTCAAGAATGGATTTGACGATGTTTTTGCCGATGTCGTGCAGGTCGCCTTCGACCGTGCACAGTATCATCTTGGACGATACCTGGTCGCCTCTTTTAGCTGCAAGAGCGGGCTTTAAAATCTCCATGGCCTTTGACATTATCTCGCCTGCAAAGATAAGGTCGGCGACAAAATACTCCTGCGCCTCGAAGCGTTTGCCGACGATGTCCATACCCTCCTGGCAGGCTTTCAAAGCCGCCTCAACCTGCGTGCCGCCATCCGCCATTACTTCGTTAACTAGTTCATAGGCTTTTTCGTCTTCCAAATCGGCAATGGCATTCTTCAGCAATTCGAAATCCAAGGTTATTTCTCCTTTCTAAGATAAGCTTTTAGGAAAAAACGGTAGACCTGTTACGGGTAGACCTGTTAAAAGTACGTCCGCTCAGCAGGACATGCCGAACATGAGCGCCAGCATGGCTTTCTCGGCGCTTTCAAATATGGGTTTGGCATTGTCCGGAGTCTGGGGATACTTCTCGCGGAACTGCTCGAAAGTCATGTAGCGCTTGCTGGTGAACTCCGGAGGATTGGAATGCTTGTAGTCTTCCTTCCTGAAGACCTCGCCCGTGGGCTCGCCGGCATTGCTGTAGACGCCGTAAGTGAGCACTGTTTCGCAGACCGCAATGAGGTTTTCCAGATTGACGTCCGCAAGAGAGAGCGGAGTCTTGTCAAAGGAGAATATGTACTGCCCGCCCGGCATCATGATGTCGAGCCATTCTTTGGTCTTGTCGATAATCTGCTGCTTTGTGCAGGTGATGAGGTTGGCCAGCGGGAAACCGCCGCCGAGCACATGACGCTTGCCCAGTTTCTCCTTCATCAGCTTCGGCGGTGTGGCCTCGAAGGTGAGGTAGGTGCCCGCCGGGAGCTCGTTCATGTAGTCAAGCAGAGGCTCGGACCAGTTGTGCTCCATAAACGCGGAGCATCTCATGCCGAGCGCGGCGTAATCTTCAAGCTGACGCTTCCATGTGGGGAACCAGACCTCCGCGAAGTCCTTAACGCGCAGGTAGGAAGGCATATGGAGCTGGAAGCTGGTCATTGCTTCGCGGTCGACATTCGGATAATTCGGATGGAGACCTATCTTATACAGCATCGGATAGCAGGCCTCAAGCGCTGCGATGAGCTTGTCGCGGCGTTTTCTTACGTCCAGGCAGATTCCGTCAAAGCTTCTCAGCTGGTCTGCAATCCAGTCCATTGGGACGCGGCAGGCGCTGCCTCTCTTGGTTTCCGGGTAGCCGAACTTCTTGTTAAGCTCCTGGAGCATCGCCATCTCCTTCATGGAGACCAGGCGGCGCATGTGCTGCTCCTCTGCCAGCGCGAAGACGAATCTTCCGGGATTTGTATCGGGGCAGAGAGCCTTATAGAGGCGCGGTATGCACTTGTCGACAATGAAGGCGTAGGGGTCCTCGATGAACTCATCGTACTCATCCGGTTCCATGCACATGGTGTTCGGGTGCTGCATCAGACCGGTGCTGGACATCATGCGGTTTATGGCGTCCAGCGGCTGAGAGGACACAGGCGTATAGACGGTGGGGGAATAGACGCAGGTGTCCGAAGGAATCAGCCTGCACAGCTCTTCGGCTGCGTTTTTCAAAAGCGTCGGATCCCAATAGGCCGCGCGTCTGTCTACCTTCGCATAGTCGGCAACGACGCTCATGGGCAAACGCACTTCGATTGGCACTCTCTTTGGGATTCTGTTGTTGAACACGTCATGCCTGTTTTGGGCACGCTCCTGCAGCAATGCCTGTGTATCCATGGTGTATTACCTCCTTCTTTTATTTACCGTTTCTTGTGTCAATCAGTTACCATGGGCAAAGGGGAACGAGACGCGGCGCAACGGATGCTCCTGTCAGGTGCTTTCTATATTTTTCAGCAGCAAGAGAAAGCGGTATCGCGGGTATTAGGACTTCGCCGCCTCTCTCTCGGCCATCTCTTTCTGAATTTCCGCAACTTTCTTGTCGTTCAGCGGGTAGACGAAGAACAGAATCAGCGCGATGACAACGCAGAGTATGAGAGGATAAAGGGTGTTGAGGTTGTGAATGGCCGCCTTGACCGTTGCGGGAACGGCGGCTCCGCTCGCAAGAGCCCTGGAATCGAATCCTCCCCTGGCAAGGGCCGCCGTACGGGTAATGGTGGAAAGAAGGCTGCCTGTGGTGACGCTGAGCGCGAAGACAGCCATGTTCAGGCCGTAGTCCTTGCTTCCGGTCTTCCAGGCGGAATAGTCCGCGCCGTGGGCAAAGAGAGGCTGCAGGAAGCTGTCGGACATGCCGTTGAAGAAGCTGGCGCAGCAGATAACTACGATGCTTCCGACCGGATTTGACTGGCTCACGACGAAGTAGGAAATCGCGTAAATTATGGCCTGGGCGATATAGGTCATAGCCGCGCATATCTTCGTATCCTTGAAGATTTTGAAAACGACGGGAACAAGCATGGCCCCGACGATTGCCGCAAGGCTCAGAAGCGTCATGTAAATCGACATCATTGTCATGTTCTCCATATAGTAGCGCCAGAGATACATGCCGCCCATGACATGATAGAAGTAGAAGACCTTGCTAAGCGTCTGGCAAAGGAAGGCGGAGAGAAGCGCGCGGTTTGTGAAAATTGTTGCGACCGTTTTTGTCAGAGGAATGCTCTTTCTCCTGGCCATGCCCTTGCCGGCAACCGCATCCTTCTCAAGCTGCGAGTTCTTGGTGAGGTAAACGGTAACGGCCTGGAGAACTATGGACGCGCCGGCGAGAATAACCGCGATAAGCGCCCAGGCATTTACTTCCGGCATCCCTGAGGCTATAAAGCTTGCGAGCATCAACGGGAAGATAAAGCCGACGACGACCTTCATTCCGTCTCTGCCGACCTTGCCCCACATCGCCAAATATGCTCTCAGCTTGCCGTCGCGGGCTAACTGCGCATATAGCGTGTTGCCGACGGCGGTGCCGGGACCGGCGAGAATACGCTGCAGCAGAATGATTATTGCGACCGGGATTACCAGCTTTGTCGGGTCCGCTACGAAAACGGGTAGGCTGAACACGATGATGTAGCATATGGCTCCGCCTATGCTGCCGATGACAATCCACGGCCAGTATTTTGCTTTTTTAAACGTTATCCTGTCGATTAATGCTCCGCTGACGGGGCCGGTTATCCAACCGATGGCCTGGCTGAGGCTCTCCACCACGCCCGCTACGGTGACCGGGAATACATAGACGGCCGTCATCAGGTTGGAAAGATATGTAGAGAAGAATGCCTGCATGATTCCGTTTCCGACTTGCTGAGTCGGGTAAATCAGCCTGTCTCTGTTGCTCTTGGCTTTTTCTGGTGCTGCGGTGGCTGTTGAAATATCGCTCACTTTCGATCCTCCCTTTCCATAAAGTTTTTTACTGATTGCGTAACCGGCTTTTCCGGAAAAGTAATTTAAGCGGGAGTTAAGTGCTGAGACTTTAGACCGTGTTGTCGCTAATGCTTGTTTTCATTATGAAACGTCGATTAACTGTACTGCCGGCTGGTCTTGGCCGCGAGAAGCTCTTTTTCACCCTGCAGTTCCCCCTCTCTTTCGACAATTTGGTACGCCGCGTCTGCATATTCAAAATCTACCTCTTTTTGTAAGATATCACTTGAATAAAATATAAGCAAAGTGCAAAATGGAATATGGTATTCTCAGAATAAATATGAGCATTATACACAAAAACAGCTTCTTCAGAATCAATTCTGAAGAAGCTGTTTTGTCAGTGCCCGGGAACGGGTGTTCAAAGAGCCTGACTATAGTCTTTTGCCCGGAAATGATTTTTGCAAACATTCATTCCAGTCCGAGCTTTTTCATAAAACCTTGCAAATGGCAACGCTCTGCTTCAGGTTATAGCAGGGAGTTTTTCTTTTAGGCTGGAAAGTCACCTTATGTATACTTGTAAACCAATATGTTTCTCGGGAGCGTGCTGCGGTTGTCGGCATTGCTTGGTTTCTGCTGGACCTGTCCATGTTCATGGAAATTGCGGAAAAAGCCCGATGCAAAGTGCAGAAAATCACGAATAATGGGCCTGTCGTTGTTCATGCTATGTGCCATTATGATGCCGCTCTTGGTGTCGAGCATCTTTACAAATCTGCAACCGGTGTCGTGCAGGAGCAGTGAGAAGCCGTCGACCAGAAATACCTCATCATCTGCGCGCACATTCACTGAGAGGCTCATGTGGTTGTTGGTGTAGAAAGACGCGTTGGGGCTGTAACCATACTTTTCGCACATGCCTTCGATGAAGGCGTAGTAGTCGCCGAAAAGCTGAGGCGAGGGCAGGATAAAGCGCTGCTGCCTTAGGTCTTCAAAGGTCAGGTGGTCTTTCTGTGCGAGCGGATTTGTCGGCAGCATCCCGGCGTACCACTCGGTTGTAAGGACCTGAGTATACTTGATAGAAGTTCTGTTCAGCATGGACTTCCTGAAAGGAGGCAGAAAAACAACGTCAATTTCGCTGCTCAATATTCCGTCAACCAGTACCTTCGCCCCGTCATAGACGAAGCGAAAATCGGCGTCAGGTCTTTTTTTGGCAAAACCTTCGACCAGCGGTGTCAGGAAAATGTTGACATCCATTGAGGGTACGCAGCCGACAACGACGGAGGGACTGGCATTGGCCTGGGCTATATATCCTTTCTGCAGGGCTTTCTCCATCTGGGTGAGGATTGATTTCCACTCCTCAAGTATTACCTCGCCCGCCGGCGTCGGCCGTATTTTGGTATTCTTACCTCTGATAAAAAGGATTATGCCAAGTTGACTTTCCAGCTCGGAAAGCCGTTTGCTCAGGGTCGGCTGAGAGATATGGCAGGCCTCCGCGGCGCGGGTGCAGCTGCCATGTTCTAAAATACTAAGACAAAGCTGCAACTGAAAAAAGGTGATGTTGCTGAAATCGATATTTCTCATCAAACCCCTCCTTTTCCCCCTGTGTTTAGCCTTGCTTCCTGCTGAATTAGCAATGATATTTGAAAAATGCTTTAAAAGAGTTTTTGGAGCGTAGAATCGTCAGTTTTCGAATTTTCCGTTAAAATAAGTCACGAGGCTGTTTCGCATACCCCGAAAATATTCAAGGTCTTTAAATACCTGTCCGATATGCCTCATCTCCTTAATACGGAGTTTAGCTTTCGCAGTTTTCTCCGGCCCTTTTAAGGACGGGCCGGCGGGCAGTCGCAGGCACCCGCGTTTTGGCAGAATCAGCCTTTTGCAGCGGCATAGGCTGAATCCAGTTATTCTAAGAGCACTGCCCGCGGGCTTTGCCTTATTTTTTCATTAAAACGTTTAAACCTATTATATCACCAAAAATTATAATTTGGAATCTCTGCCTAATTTGTCATATTGTCCATATTTTAGTACAAATTTTAAAATTGGCGAATTAAATACTCCCGCAGGACGTCAATGTTTTATCATCAGTAGCTATTTCTATAAAACTTGAATAGTTTATAGAACCTTTATTAAAAAGAACGCAGCCGCTGCCCTGCTGTTATTACAAGTAATGCGGGAGCAGCGCATCGGGCAGAACCGCCATTCTGCCAAAGGTGCGGGTTTTAGCATCGTGGCCTTTAAAAAAGGAAGAACAGGCTATTGCCTGTTCTTCCTTTTGGTTTTCGCCGCCTTTGCAACTCCGCCTGTTTGATTTTACATTCCCGGCGAAACTGAATTGCATCCTGAGGAAACCTCCGCCGCACTTCAGATTTTGCAGCGAATAGACCCCATCTTTGAATCAAGTACCATGCTCTTTTTCTATCTTTTCGATTAATACTGCGGTCCCGTAAATTGATACATGGGCAAAACCGGTTCCATCAGGGATAGTTGTTTCGGCATCAATAGCTATTACTGCATTAGCTCCTCTTTCAGCCGCTTTGCTTATTAATTTGCTTAGAGCAAATTCTCTGGCTCTGTCCATATGGCTGACAATTCCGGACATTTCTGTTGACTGGAAGGTCAACAGGTTTCCAAGGTCCTCAATGCTTGACTCTAAACTCTTTCCAAAGCTTGCTTTGAAAACAGTTTCGCCAAATACCAAACCCAGATGCTTTTTGACGCGATACCCGTCGACAAACGGGGCGGAGGTAAGTATCATATTTTCCTTTAACTGTTTTAACTTTTCCTCCCATTGAGCATCTTCTGTTTCGTCGGCTGCATAATTACATTTAACGCATTTTTTCATTGGAAATCTGTATGTAGAGTGGCACTAAGGGCATGTTGTAAATGCCATGATAATCAACCCCTGTCTTTAACGTAATACCACATTATACTATTTATTTTCGCGCTATTACAAGCGGTTGGTTTAGTAAGAACCATGCAGATTTCCGGTTTTCCAATTTCCCAAAGCCAGATTGCAAGCAAAAAGTACCTTTTTGGGCGCTTTTGTCAGTAATTAGGACTTGCGGCTGGCGAATAAACTGTATCACCACAATTGAAAGGAATATGTATATGTTGTCGGCTGCGTTCGCATTACTGTTAAACGGCGCCTTTCTTATGCTTAGATTGGGCGCGAACGGCGGCTCGTTCCCGAGGCCGCTTAGCGCCGCCGAGGAACAACACTATGTGAAGCTGTATATGCAGGGGGACATGGAGGCGCGCAATGTGCTCATAGAGCACAACCTTCGCCTCGTTGCGCACATAATAAAGAAATACTACACCCAGACGGACGACCAGGACGATTTAATCTCAATCGGAACAATAGGGCTTATCAAGGGAATATCGACCTACAAACCGGATAAGGGCGTGCGCCTTGCGACCTACGCCTCAAGGTGCATTGAAAACGAGATACTAATGTATTTCCGAAGCCGGAAGAAGACCGCGGGCGACCTCTCCCTGTCGGACTCCATCGACACCGACGGCGAGGGCAACAGCCTGTCGCTCATGGACGTCATTTATGTAGAGGACGATATGCTTGAGAACATAAGCATGGAGGAAAACAGCAAAAGACTCCGCAGGAGCATAATGGAAAAGCTGACGGAGCGCGAAAAGGAGATTATCTGCCTGCGCTACGGCCTAGACGACAGTCCGCCGAAGACGCAGCGGGAGATAGCGGATATGTGCGGCATTTCGCGCTCCTATGTATAGCAGCGCGCTTAATGTAAGCGGTTTTTTAAGGTTAAACCGGTTTTTAAATCTCAGCCGCTTAAAAGAAAAGGGGGTATCTATTTTTAGACACCCCAGTAAAGTTTAGGAATGAAATTGAAATAGTGATATCGGGGACCGCGAATACAGCCTGATTAGGGGAGAGGATTAATAGGCTGTCCAGCCGCCGTCCACGGCTATCGCCTGGCCGTTGATATACGAGGATGCCTCCGTTGCGAGGAACAGCGCGACCTGGGCGATTTCATCGGCCTGGCCATAGCGGTCTATAAGGCCGGTGCCCTTTGACATCCTGCCCATGGCTTCCTGGTTAATCTTCTGCATGAACTCACCGTTGCCGACCTCGGTCGCAATGGCTCCGGGGCATATTACGTTGCACCTGATGTTTTTGTGGCCGTAGTGATAGGCTGTGTTTTTTGTAAGGCCGACGAGGGCGTGCTTTGAAGCGGTGTAGACGGCGCCGGCTCGTCCGCCGAAAAGGCCGCCGACGGAGGAAATGTTGACAATGACGCCGCTGCCCTGCTTTTCAAACTCCTTGATAGCCGCCCGTGAGGTGCGGAAAGGCGCCTCGAGATTTACCTTCATGACCTTTTCATACATCTCATCGGCATACTCCCCGACGGGGCTGAAATCGTCCATGATGCCCGCGTTGTTGACGAGAATGTCTATTTTGCCGAATCTCTTTACGGCCTCGGCGACAATGGCCTCGGTGTGCTCCGTGACGGACATATCCGCGGAGTAGGGGACAATTTTTCCCTCATAGCCCTCGGCTTCTTTGGCGAGGGCCTCGAGTCTTTCAGCCCTGCGCGCCACCGCAAGGACATTCGCCCCCTCTTTGGCGAAAAGCGCCGCTATTGCACGGCCCATACCCGAGCTTGCTCCGGTTACAACTGCTACTTTACCTTTAAGTTTCATATGTCGACTCCTTTCAATATTTAACAAATTTTTTGTCGATTATTGTGGGTATTCTAGCACAGGTATTTGCCAATGTCCAGCAGTTTATACAAAACCGAGAATTTATATCAGAAATATCATAATATTTTACATAAATTATTCCTGCGATGGAAAAAGCAGTGCCCAAGTTTTTCAGGTATACATAATACTTGACAGAAAATACGGATTTGAATATATTAATATTTCATAGACTAATTATTTTCTGTTGGAGTAGAGAATGAAAGACAGCACCCTTAAGAAACTTGCCAAACCGCTAATAGTCCTCGCGACGCTCATATGGGGCACATCCTTCGTAATCATGAAGAACACGCTGGACGATGTACCGGTCTTGTTCCTTCTGGCCTTCCGCTTTCTGCTCGCGGCCGCGATTTTAGCGGCGGTTTTTTATAGGTCCTGGAGGAACCTCGATAGGAAATATCTGCTTCAGGGCAGCGTCATGGGACTGCTGCTGCTTATCTCCTACATATCGCAGACCTACGGGCTCATGTGGACGACGCCGGGCAAGAACGCTTTTCTGACCGCTTCGTACTGCGTTATCGTTCCCTTTTTCAACTGGATTGTGAGCAAAAAGCGCCCTGACGCATTCAACGTCGTCGCGGCGGTGCTTTGCCTTAGCGGAATCGGGCTTGTTTCGCTGACCTCCGAACTGAGCATGACCATAGGCGATGCGCTTACGCTTCTGTGCGGCCTTTTCTATGCTGCGCACATTATAGCGGTAAACAGCTTTTCAAAGGGCAGGGACATCTTCCTGCTCACCATACTGCAGTTTTTGGTCGCGGGGGCGCTCTCGCTTTTGCTCTCCCTTGTGACCGGCACCTTCCCGTCCTCGATGCCCCGCGGAGCCACCGTGCAGCTTCTGTATCTGGCCGTCGCCTGCACGGCCGGGGCCCTGCTTTTCCAGAACATAGGGCAGAAGTATTCCGAGCCCGCCGCCGCCTCGGTTCTCCTGTCGCTTGAGGCGCCCTTCGGCGTTTTCTTCTCGATTCTCTTTTACAACGAGCGGCCCAGCGCGAGGATGATTCTGGGCTTTTTCCTGATTTTCGTAGCGGTAATCTGCTCGGAGACGAAATTTGAGTTTTTGACGAAAAAAGTCCAAAAAGAATTCGAATGAGAAAAAACTTTGTTCAATTAAGTTGACAAGAGCCCATGCCTGTGGTAGCATTGTGCTAACAACTGAATATAAAAAGCGTGATAGAGGCGCGGAATGGAGATAAGTACGCACGATGGCACTCAAATGCCGCTACTAGGCGTACGAAGGGCCCTTCCGCCGAAACTTAAGGCCGTTTGAGAGGCCTTGGGTTGGCCGTGAGGAGGACATCTTCCCGGCTGTCACATCGTTCTGATGTGGAGAGCTATCGGCGTGGTTTTGAGAATCAAAATAGCCGGAGCACTCTCCGGCTATTTTTGTTAATATCAGAAATTACTACAATGAGAAAAGGGGATAAAAATGAAGAGATTATTAGCCTATGTCCTTGTGATTGCCTGTATGTTGTCCAGCCTGTTTCTGCTTTCAGCATGCGGCAAGATAAACGCGGGGAAGGACCTTGAGAACGTCAAAAAGGCGGGCGTGCTCAAGGTGGGCATGGAGTGCAACTACGCTCCGTTCAACTGGACGCAGTCCCAGCCGAGCGACACCGCCGTTCCGCTTTCAGCAGGCGGCTATGCCGACGGCTACGACGTTCAGATAGCCCTGAAGCTCGCCGAAGCCCTCGGTGTCAAGCTTGAAATCGTAAAGCTCGAATGGACAGGACTTATTCCCGCTCTTGAGTCGGGCAAGATTGACTGCATAATCGCCGGCATGAGCCCGACCGCCGATAGGAAGCTCTCCATTGACTTCACCGACCACTACTACACCAGCGAGCTGGTCATTGTGGTTCGCCGCGACGGACCTTATGCAAACGCAAAGTCGCTCGAAGACTTCTCCGGCGCGAAGATAACCGGCCAGTCCGAGACCTTCCACTATACCGTTATCGACCAGATCCCGGGCGTTATCAAGGAAACCGCCATGGCCGACTTTACGACGATGCTCATAGCTCTGCAGGGCAAGAAGATAGACGGCTATGTGTCAGAGCTGCCCGGCGCCGAGTCGGCGGTTACGGCGAACCCTGAGCTTACATACATCCGCTTTGACGAGGGCAAGGGCTTTGTGGCCTCCGAGGACGACGTCGCGGTTGCAGTCGGAGTCCGCAAGGGAAGCAATCTTGTGAATGACCTGAACGCCGCGCTTTCCGCCATTACCCCCGAGATGCGCGAACAGCTCATGATTTGGGCAGTTGAGAATCAGCCGCTTACCGCTGAGTAATGATATTATTTCCGAATAAACGGAAGGATTCTTTGCGATGTCATTTTTAGAAAAAGTATTGTTTTTGCTTGAGCGCTACTACCCGCTGTTCATATCCGGAACGGCGACAACCATGCTCATTGCAATTACCGGAACGGTCGCCGGATTTGTCATCGGCCTTGTCGTGGCCGTTATCCGCACCATACCCACATCGGAGCAGGATAGTAAATTTAAAAAGATTGTCCTTGCCGTAGTCAAGTTTATCTGCGTTGCCTACATTGAGGTTTTCCGCGGAACGCCCATGATGATACAGGCCGCCGTCTTCTATTACGGCATTTTCATGGGAGTGGATATTGACCTTACCCTCGCGGCCTTCGTGATAGTTTCCATAAACACCGGCGCCTATATGGCGGAGATAATCCGCGGAGGCATAATCTCGATTGACAGGGGGCAGACCGAGGGAGCCTACTCCATCGGCATGAACCATCGCCAGACCATGACCAGCGTCGTGCTCCCGCAGGCTATACGCAATATCATGCCCTCGGTGGGCAACGAGTTTGTCGTCAATATTAAGGACACCTCGGTGCTCAACGTCATCGGCGTAGCGGAGCTGTACTTCCAGTCAAGGTCGGCCGCGGGCACCTACGCGATGGCCTTCCAGAGCTTTACAATCGCCGCGGTAATCTACTTCATTCTAACCTTTACCGTCACGCGGATTCTCCGCCTGATAGAAAGGAAGATGGAAGGGCCTAAGAGCTACGTTATATACGGCTCTCAGACCGACCCCAACGCGGAAATACACATAAAGCACAGGGGAGGTGCGCGAAATGGCCGTAATTGAGATTTCCCACCTCGAAAAGAGATTCGGCGAGATTGAGGTTCTAAAGGACATCAGCCTGTCGGTGAACAAGGGGGAGGTCATCAGCGTCATCGGTGCTTCAGGTTCCGGGAAGAGCACGATGCTGCGCTGCATAAATCTCCTCGAGAAACCCAGCGGCGGAAAAATCTTATTTAACGGAAAAGATATTATGGAGAAAGGGATGAACATCTCGGAATACCGGGCGAAGGTCGGCATGGTGTTCCAGCAGTTCAATCTCTTTGAGAACATGACGGCCCTCCAGAACTGCGTGGTCGGGCAGGTGAAGGTCCTGCACAGGAAGAAGGACGAGGCGGAGGAGATAGCACGCGAGAACCTCGCGCGTGTCGGCATGCTGCAGTATATCAACGCCAAGCCCCGCCAGCTCTCCGGCGGACAGAAGCAGAGGGTCGCCATAGCGAGGACCCTGTCCATGAACCCCGAGGTTATGCTCTTTGACGAGCCCACCTCGGCGCTCGACCCCGAGATGGTTGGCGAGGTTCTGGCGGTCATGAAGACCCTGGCGGAGAGCGGCTATACGATGATAGTCGTCACGCACGAAATGGGCTTTGCAAGGGACGTCTCGGACCGCGTAATCTTCATGGACAAGGGCGTGGTTGTGGAGGACGACAGCCCCAAAGTTATTTTCCAAAACCCGAAAATGGAGCGCACAAAAGAGTTCCTCGCAAGATATTTTGCAAGCTGATACCGGTAATAAAAGGAAAAGGCCTGTGGCGAGCTCTTTTGCCACGGCCTTTTTTATTCCTCTGCTTATGCGGCGAATCTCTGATTTTATATCTCTTTGTTTTATGACAGAATGGGAAAAGGGCATGGAAAAGCGGATACTTAGTATATTATAATTCTCATGCTATTTACAGTATAAATACAGCCGCTGTGAAAATAATATACGCAGCGCGATAATAAAAATCGATGTCTTTTCAGGCGCCTGAGACGCCGGAACCGCATTGTGAGGATGCGGCTTTGTGGATTATCAAAGAAAGCGGGAGAGACTGATGAAAGCAAAGATTGAGAGAGACGGATGCATATCCTGTGGCCTTTGTACGGAAATCTGTCCTGAAGTTTTCAGAATGGCAGACGACGGTCTTGCCGAGGTCTATGTGGACGAGGTTCCGCCCGAGTCCGAGGATAAGGCAATCGAGGCGCAGGAGAGCTGCCCCGTGTCGGTCATCGCAGTCGAGGAGTAGTCTGCCGTCCTTTGCGGACGGGTTTATACGCGGTGAGTTTGTAAAAAAGGCCGCCTTTGACGGCCTTTTTTGTATGTAAAGCCACTGCTTGCCTCTACATATTCCACGCAGAGGAAGCGTTTGTTCTATTACGCTGGACAGTATGTTTAATTTTGCCGGAGCTAGTGTTTTAAGCAGGGGTCCGATTGCCGCCCGGCAGGGCTCCTTGTTTACATATATAATGTGCAGATGTTACTATAAACAGAGGTGGGATAAAGATGGCTACGTTGACATTGAATGACCTTTATAAAAGACTAATAAAGGCGGCGGCCGAGGATAAGACACAGGAGGAGCTAGAGAAGATAATGAAGGGCGAGTACGACGCCCATGGGCTTGAGTGCCTTTTGAACCCCAAAAAGCACGCTCCCGTCTGGCAGGCTGCCCCCTGCGACTGCAAGGAGGATGAGTGCGCAAGCATCGCCGCCTGTATCTTTGACGCCATCAAAAGAGACGAGAACGGAAACTTCGATATAGACATAGACGCCTGTGTCGGCTGCCATGCCTGCATAGATGCCTGCGAGCTTGGAAAGCTCACCGAGAGCAAGGATATTCTGGCTGTATTAAACGCTCTCAAATACTCAAAGGGTCCGGTCTATGCTATGATTGCGCCGGCTTTTATCGGCCAGTTCAGCCCCGAGGTCACCCCGGGAATGCTGCGAAGCGCATTCAAGAAGATAGGCTTTCAGGGCATGGTCGAGGTTGCTCTCTTTGCCGACATACTTACACTCAAAGAGGCGCTTGAGTACGACAGGATAATCCACGAGCAAAAGGACTTCGTGCTCACAAGCTGCTGCTGCCCCGTGTGGATAGCCATGATACGCAAGGTCTACCCCGAGTTTTTGCCGCACCTCCCCGGTTCGGTTTCCCCGATGGTGGCCTGCGGGCGCTCGATTAAGCGCCTTGAGCCGGGCGCCGTCACGGTCTTCATCGGGCCCTGCATAGCCAAAAAAGCCGAGGCCCGAGAGGAGGACATCGCCGACGCTGTCGACTACGTGCTCACCTTCCAGGAGATGCGGGATATCTTTGAGGCCTTCCACATTGATTTGACGAAGATGGAGGACGACCCGCGCGACCACTCGTCCCTGGCCGGGCGCATCTATGCCCGCACCGGAGGGGTCAGCGAAGCCGTCAAAAAGACTGTGGAGAGGCTGTGCCTGAAAGACGCGATACCCGTCAGGGCCACCCATGCGGACGGGGTGCCGGCCTGCAGGGCGCTTTTGAACAGCCTCAAGGAGGGAAAGGTGGACGCAAACTTCCTCGAGGGCATGGGCTGCATAGGCGGCTGCGTCGGAGGCCCGAAGGCGGTCCTTGACAGGGACAAGGGGCGCGACAACGTCAACAGGTACGGCGAGCAGGCGCTTTACGAAACGCCGGTGGACAACCCCTACGTTCTGGAGCTCCTGAAACAGCTCGGCTACAAAACCGTCGAAAGCCTGCTGGATGAAAACAGCATGTTTTCAAGGCGCATTAAATAAGCCGAACTTAGCAAACGCGGTCAGGAAATATGCAAGGTCTTCCTTTATACTTAAATCGGTGGTAGAGATGGACAACCGGGATGCTGTGTACGCTGTCTCGAGGATGCAGGAGTATATCGAGGCGCATATAAACGAGAAAATCACGCTCAGACAGCTTGCCGACGCGGCGGGCTACTCGCCATGGCACAGCGCGAGAATATTCAAGGAGCTCACGGGGAAGACGCCCTTTGACTACATCCGCCTACGTCGCTTAAGCAGGGCGGCCCTCAGGCTCCGCGACGAAGGCCCTAAGGTAATCGACGTCGCCCTTGATTTCGTCTTCGGGACCCCGGAAGGCTTCACCCGTGCGTTTACGAAGGAATTTGGAATCTCGCCGCGCAGGTACAGCGCGGAAACTCCCCCGATACAGCTTTTCATCCCGAGCAATGTCCTTGACTACCACAGACTCTTATGGGAAAGGGAGAGGGAAATGTCCGAGAGAAAAGAAAGGAAGACCGTGTTTGTCCAGGTGGTGGAGCGGCCCGCGCGTAAGCTCCTTTTAAAGCGCGGAGTCAAAGCTGAGGAGTATTTCGAATACTGCGAGGAAGTGGGCTGCGAGGTCTGGGCGATGCTCAGCAGCGTGAAGGAAGCGCTCTACGAGCCTATTGGAATGTGGCTCCCGAAACACCTGATACCCGAGGGCACCTCCAGATATGTGCAGGGCGTCGAGCTGCCGCTGGATTACTCGAACAAGATACCGGAAGGCTACGAGCTGATAGAGCTGCCGCCCTGCAAGATGATGGTCTTCCAGGGAGAGCCCTATAACGACGAGGATTTCGAAAGCGAGATTTTGGAAATCCAGGAGACGATTGAGAAGTTTGACACTAAGCTTTATGGTTTTGAAAGGGCGCCCGAGGATGCCCCGCGCTTCCAGCTCATGCCCATGGGTTACAGGGGCTACATCGAGGCGATACCGGTCAGAGAAATAGAACACAGATAGTTTTAAGTCGTGTAAGCGAAAAAAGGGGTGTTCCGACAGACGGAACACCCTGTTTCTTTAGGTGTCGTAATTAAGTACTTGCCTCCAGCATGCTCAGGATGGAGGCCTTGGGCCTAAAGCCCACGGTTTTATGGACGACCTTGCCGTTTTTTATGACGGCGAGCGTGGGTATGCTCATCACCTTAAAGGCTTCGGCGAGTTCCGGCTGCTCGTCTATGTCTACCTTCCCGACCCTGGCGTGCGATATCTCGCTTGCAATTTCGTCCACGATTGGGGAGACCATGCGGCAGGGAGGACACCACTTCGCCCAGAAGTCGAGCAGCACCGGCTTGTCGGACTCCAGGAGCTCCCGGAGGTTCTCTTTTGTGACCGTCATTGCCGACATTCACTTGCCTCCTTTTGCTTGAGCCTGTAAATATTATGTATTTTGCGTATTAATTTCCGAAAGAAGCCTTCGGCTTTTTGCCTTGCATATCAGATGGGTCATGGTCCCCATGGGGCAGAAGATGCACCATGAGCGCGGCTTGTAAAGCATCATTGCCGCCAAGCCTATGAGGGTTGAGGTGAGCATGACGCTGTAAAACCCGAAGGCGAACTGCGCAATCCAGGGGGACGCATTAGCATTATACGCCCATTGCCAGGGCAGCTTTATTGTCCAGAGAAGGGTGACGACCTCCTTCAGACTGCCCGCGCCGGAGTAAACCAGGTAGGTTACAAACAGCATGTTTGAGAACATGACAAGGAAGAATATGAGAAAACCGTATCTGAAAAAGCGGCTTTTCAAAAAGCCCGGCATATCCTTTCCGCGCGAGAGCCCGCAGCGCCCGCCCAGCAGTTCAAGCAGCCTGCCCCTGCCGCAATAGCGGTTGCAGTAGGCTTTGCCGCCCCCGGCAATTGAGATAAGAAGCGGGGTGATAAAGCAGATTATGCCGAGCCAGGCAAAGAGTATGTTGAAAAAGCCGAGGACTATGTAGGCCGCCGAGAATATCCAGAGGTATTCGTACCATTTCTTCTTCATTGCGCTGCCTCCAGTCTCATATAGCCTGCGGGGCAGGCCTTTGCGCATTTGCCGCAGCCGACGCAGAGCTCATTATCCACCGCCGCGAAGAGACCCCTGATTATGCTTATCGCCTTTCGCGGGCAGGCGGAGGCGCAGCAGCCGCAGGCGGCGCAGTTTTTGACGTCGACCCGTGCTTTTCTCGCGGCTCTCAAAGGTTTATTATCGCTCATACAAACCCAATCCTTTCGCTTTTCTCAAGTGCTGTTGTAATATTAAACCAACGCTCCCGTCCGCTTCAGTGACGTGGTCACGGACGGGCCGGGGATTTTAATACTATCGCGCTTGCAGCTTACAAAAAAACGAGGTTGTGATATAATAGGTCTTGCTCCAAGCTAAAACAAAAGAAAAGGAAAACCTCACCATGCCCGCTGAGAATAAGAGAATCATCGACGCCCTGAGGGAGCTTTCCGGCTCAAATCTGCTTCCGATGCACATGCCGGGGCATAAGAGGAACGCGGAGCTTGCCGATTACTTAAAGCTCCTGGGGGCTGAGTACGACATAACCGAAATAGAGGGCTTCGACGACCTTTTCGACGCCCGTGGGGTTCTGGCCGGGTCCATGGAGCGCGCCGCTGCGCTCTGGGGCAGCAAAAGGGCATATTATCTTGTCAACGGCAGTACCGGCGGGATACTCGCGGGGGTGCGCGCCGCTTCAAGACGCGGCGGCAGGGCGATTGTCGCGCGAAACTGCCACAAGTCTGTCTACAACGCTCTGGAGCTCTGCGGGCTTGAGCCGATTTTCGTGACGCCCGGGATGGATGCTGAGTACGGTATACATTCTTCCATATGCCCCGGGGAGATTGAAAAGGCGCTTTACGATAACCCCGACGCATCGTTAATCATTCTGACAAGCCCCACCTACGAGGGAGTAATCAGCGACATCGAGGCGATATGCAAAACCGCCCACGAAAGGGGAGTGCCGGTGCTTATCGACGAGGCCCACGGCGCCCACCTCGGCTTTTCGGATTTCTTCCCCGGCGGAGCTGTCAGGGCCGGCGCCGACATCGTAATCCAGAGTCTTCACAAGACGCTGCCGAGCCTCACCCAGACGGCTATCGCCCACCTTTGCGGCGATATCGTCGACCACAGGGAGTTTGAGCGCGAGCTTGCGGTGTTTCAGACAAGCAGCCCGTCCTATCTCCTGACTGCCTCTGTTGACGCCTGCGTCCGCCTGCTTGAGGCGGAGAGGGAGCGGCTGTTTGAGACCTGGAAAAGGGCGCTGCTGCGCTTTGACGAGCTCGCGGCTGGGCTAAAAAAGCTCAAAATCCCGATGCACGGCGCCGAAAAAACAGAGGCTTTCTACGGATTTGACCGTAGCAAGATACTGATATCGACGCTGGACACGAACATTTCGGGCATGGAGCTTAAGCAAATCCTGAGGCGTGAGTACGGGATTGAGCTTGAGATGGCGCACTTAAGCTACGCCCTCGCGATGACCGGCCCCGGGGACAGCGAGGAGAGCCTTCTGCGCCTTGGCAGGGCTCTGCTTGAGATTGACGCAAATATAAGCCCCGTAAAAAGGGAGAGGGTAAGAACAGCGCCCGCTTTGCCGCGCAGGGTGTGTCCCCTTGCGGAGGCCGTATATTCGGAGAAGGAATGTATCCCGCTTGAGGATGCGCGGGGGCGCGTTTGCGCGGAATACCTCTTTGTCTACCCGCCCGGCGTGCCGCTCATAATCCCCGGAGAGGAAATAAGTGCCGGGCTAATCTCAGAGATAAGGGAGATAAGCGGCTGCGGCCTCGGGATTAAAAGCAGCTACAGGACCGCGCCGGAGCGGATAAATGTGCTGAAATAGAGGCGCCAGGGGCTTCAGGCAGTTGACTTTAGGGACTTTTTAGTGTATAAAAGATTAAAAGCATTATTAAGGAGATTGATTTTATGAAGAGAATAAAGACTCTTGAAACACGCGACCTCAAGAACAGCCTTATCAGCGGCGGCTGCGGCGAATGCCAGACTTCCTGCCAGTCGGCATGCAAGACATCCTGCGGCGTTGCCAACCAGAAGTGCGAGAGCAACAATAAGAAGTGATTTCTGAAAACTGCCGCCTGAGCACTTAAGCTGCGGGCGGCTTTTTTATTAGCGGAGTATGCCGCGTTTCGAGGGGAAACCGATGGTACATCAGTATAAGTTAAACGGATACAACATAGTGCTGGACGTCTTCAGCGGCTCGGTGCACGTCGTGGACGACCTTGCCTACGACGTGATTGAGCTTTACGAGAGCCTGCCGGCGGAGGAAATAACGGCAAGGCTTTTGGAAAAGTACAGGGACCGCCCCGACGTGAGCGAGGCCGAGATAAAAGAGTGCCTTGCCGATGTCGAGGAGCTGAAGCGGCAGGGCAGGCTCTTTTCGGAGAACAGCTTTAAGGACGAGGTAATTGATTACAAGAGCCGCAGGACCGAGATTAAGGCGCTCTGCCTGCACGTCGCGCACACCTGCAACCTGAACTGCGAGTACTGCTTTGCAAGCCAGGGCAGGTACAAGGGCGACAGGGCGCTGATGAGCTTCGAGGTCGGAAAGCGGGCCCTCGATTTTCTTATTGAAAACTCGGGCGGCCGCGTGAACCTCGAGGTGGACTTCTTCGGCGGCGAGCCGCTCATGAACTGGGACGTGGTCAAAAAGCTCGTCGCCTATGCTAGGAGCAGGGAAAAGGAGTGCCGCAAGAACTTCCGCTTCACGCTCACGACAAACGGAGTGCTCCTTGACGACGAGGTAATCGACTTTGCAAACCGCGAGATGCACAACGTGGTGCTCAGCCTCGACGGGCGCCGCGAGGTGCACGACCACTTCCGCAAGAATTTCGCGGGCGAGGGCAGCTACGATTTGATTGTTCCTAAATTTCAAAGGTTTGTAGAAAAGCGCGGAGACAGGGAATACTACATACGCGGCACCTTCACGCGCCGCAACCTGGATTTTATGAACGACATTCTGCATATGCTGGACCTCGGCTTTACGCAGCTTAGCATGGAGCCGGTCGTCTGCGCGCCTTCCGACCCTTACGCGCTCAGAAAGGAAGACCTGCCCGGACTCTTTGAGCAGTACGAGCTGCTGGCAAAGGAGATGATAAGGCGCAGGCGCGAGGGCAGGGGTTTTAACTTCTACCATTATATGATTGACCTTACGCACGGGCCCTGCGTCTACAAGCGCGTCGCAGGCTGCGGCTCGGGGACGGAGTATCTCGCAGTGACGCCCTGGGGCGAGCTTTACCCCTGCCACCAGTTTGTCGGGGATGCGAATTACAGCATGGGGAACGTCTTTAAGGGCGTGACCAATCCGGAGCTCCGCGACAGATTCAAGGCCTGCAACGTCTACGCAAGGCCCGAGTGCCGCAGATGCTGGGCTCAGCTATACTGCTCCGGGGGCTGCGCCGCGAACTCCTACCACGCGACCGGGGACATCCGGGGAATTTACGAGCTGGGCTGCGAGCTCTTTAAAAAGCGCATGGAGTGCGCGATTATGATTAAGGCCGCCGAGGCCGAGATGGAGTAAGATGAAAAGACCGAGAACGAAGACAAAGCCGGACATCTCTTTCACCGCAAAGAGCGACTGCGGGCTCCTTGAGTGCGTAAAAAGCGAGCTTGTAGGCTTTAAAGCGGGCAAAATCAAGTCCTTTCTTAGGCACCGTCAGATTTCGGTGGACGGGATCGCCACGACGAAGTTTGACTATCCCGTCAAAAAGGGTCAGCTCATAACCATACGGCAGACCCCCGTGCCGGAGAGGCACGGCCCCGCGCCCGAGATAATATACGAGGACGACTGGCTGATAGCGATAAACAAGCCCGCGGGGCTCCTGACCGTCGCGACCGACAGGGAGAAGGAGAAAACCGCCTACCGCCTGCTCAAGGACGAGGGCAGGGAAGGGCGGATTTTCGTCGTGCACCGCCTGGACCGCGACACCTCGGGCGTGCTGCTCTTTGCAAAAAGCAGGGAGATAAGGGATATGCTCCAGAGCAGTTGGGAGGAGACGGTCAGGCGCGAGTACCTTGCGATTTGCGAGGGCGTGTTCGAGCAGAAAAGAGGCCGCTGCGACACAATGCTGCGCGAGACCTCGACGCATCTGGTCTACTCCTCGCCCTTCGGGGGCAAGCGGGCGATAACGAATTACGAGGTCATAAGGGACAACGGCCTCTATTCTCTCGTCCGCGTATGGATAGAGACCGGGCGCAAGAATCAGATACGGGTTCATCTGAGCGAGCTCGGGCATCCCGTCGTCGGGGACAAAAAGTACGGGGCCAAGGGTGACCCGCTCGGCAGGCTGGGGCTTCACGCGAGCCTGCTTGGAATAACACACCCGGTTACAAAAACTTCTCTCGTACTGGAGGCAAAGCCGGACAGGAAGTTCAGGCTCCCAGCCCGGCCGCATAGTCAGGAATGAAACATAGATAAATGACAGGCTGCTGTTATGCAGCCTGTTTTATTTTTTTGCGTGAGCCAAGTTTTCAATAATATTTTTTTCTTAATGTAATAAAGTATATTGACCTCCGGTCAAAGGCGTCGGATTTTAATTTTTTTGACGCTTTAAATAAATTTTTTACATATTAGCGAGCTTATCCACATACAGATGTTAGCAGGAATAACAACGGGTGAAGGCTCACCCTAACAAGGGGGAAACGGCATGGAAAATACAAGAATCTATGAGGATATCGCACTGCGCACGGCGGGGGACATATATCTGGGTGTTGTCGGGCCTGTCAGAACGGGAAAATCGACCTTCATAAAGCGCTTTATGGAGACACTCGTGCTCCCCAATATCGAGAATGTCTATGCAAGGGAAAGGGCGAGAGACGAACTGCCTCAGAGCGGCTCCGGCCGCACGGTTATGACCGCCGAGCCCAAGTTCGTACCGGAGGAGGCGGCTAGAATCCCCATCAACGAGGCGACCACCGTGTCCGTTCGTCTCATCGATTGCGTAGGCTACATGGTCCCCGGAGCCATAGGGCTGACCGAGGAAGGTTTCCCCAGAATGGTCACAACGCCGTGGTTTGACCATGAGATACCGATGACCGAGGCCGCGGAAATCGGAACCCGAAAGGTCATAGCAGAGCATTCGACCATAGGTATTGTCATAACGACCGACGGAACCATAACCGATATAGAGCGCGAAAACTACATAGAAGCGGAGGACCGCGTCATAAGGGAGCTTCTGGCGATAGGAAAGCCCTTCGTCGTGCTCGTGAACTCCGCGGCCCCCTATTCGGAAAAGGCGCAGAGGGTAAGAGAGGAGATAAGCCAGCGGTACGGCGTCACCTGCCTCTCCGTTAACTGCCTTGAGCTAAGCGAGCAGGACATAACCGAGATTATGAAGGCTGTGCTCTTCGAGTTCCCCGTAAGCGAGGTCGGAATATACCTGCCCGCCTGGGTGGACGCTCTCCCGACCGAGCACCCGATAAAGAGCGGCGTTTACAACGCCATAAGAGAAAGCTCAAACAATCTTTACAGGATAAGGGATGCGTCGGCCGCGGTCCTGGCGATGTCGGGGCAGGAGGCGGTGGAAAGTGCGGTCATAAAAGAGATAAATCTCGGGAATGGCGTAATCATCGCCAAAATCGAGCTGCCGCGCGAGCTGTTTTACAAGACCCTCAGCGAGCAGTCGGGCTTTGATGTGGGCGACGACGGCGACCTCATGTCCCTGCTGACGGAAATGTCCGTGATAAAATCCGAGTATGACCGCATTAAAGACGCGCTGAGCGACGTAAAGAGCAAGGGCTACGGGATTGTTATGCCGTCCATGGAGGAAATGGAGCTCGAGGAGCCTGAAATCGTCAAGCACGGCGGGCGCTACAGCGTAAGACTGAAGGCCAGCGCGCCTTCGATTCACATGATTAAGGCCCGGATAGAAACCGAGGTTTCGCCGGCCGTCGGAGGCGAGCGCTCCTCGGAGGACATGATAAACTACCTGCTGCAGGCCTTCGAGGGCGATATTCAGAAGATTTGGAGCTCCAACCTCTTCGGAAAATCGCTTAACGAGATAGCGGCGGAGAGCCTGAACGCGAAGATTAAGAAGATGCCCGAGGATGCTCAGGCGAAGCTGCAGGAGACGCTTCAGCGCATCATAAACGAGGGCAGCGGAGGACTGATTTGCATAATACTATAACAATCGGGGTGCCTCGGAATACGAGACACCCCGAAGTTTTTATGAGCGGGCTGCTCAGCTTTTATAATTTGCTTGCAATATAAATAGCCGTGAGCTTACAAATTTGTAAATTATGCGTATAGCGACGCAGCACATTATATGGTACAATTCAATTAATTGGCAATCTAATAAATCGGTTCTTTTTTCGCGGCAGAATATAAAGAATTAACCTAAAATAAAAGCAGGTGTTCAGATGAAGAAGCTTCTGCCAATCCTGATTATATTCTGCGTATTTGCAGCGATTTTTGCTATAAAATATGCTCCCGATAATCCTGTGCCTGCCGCGGCTCCCAAAGATTTAAGACCCCTGCAGGAGTTTGCCGACGCAAGGTTTGCCGATTACATGAACTCGCTGGGCGCGGCAGACTTTGAGATTACAGATGCTTCTTATGCCTGCAGAGGAGGCGACTTTACAAGGTTTGTCTGTCTGTTTGAGGCCAGCGTTACCTTTGCCGACGGGACTGAAGAAAACCTTGCTTACGGGTACTTTATTGAAGCAAACGGCGAAGGCGGTTTTGTGGTTAAACGGGAGGGCACGGATATAGACCATAAATTGTTCACGGAAGCATAGACACAGTAAAGCGCGGCGGGGACATACGAGGTTTTATTCAATCATCTTTCCAGGAGTAATTACCAGGAGGCAGGTCGAGTGGACGCCATATTAGCTTTTGCGGCAGTGGTTTTTACTGCTTCATTAACCGAGGCTGAAATTGAAAGAGTAAAAACAAAGAAAAAATCAAAGTTGAGCGGCATATATACGGCGGGTTTAATTGTATCTCTGGCGCTAATCTCAAACGATACTCTTGTTTTTATCCTGATTGTGCTAATATGCATTTATTTTATAATTCTATCGGTAGTTATTTATCTTAAATTCAGGAGAGAAGCCGGACTTACTTTAAAGTACGTGGTTAGTATATTTATTGGCGTAGCGGTATTACTTATGTGCGTTCTTATAAAAGAGTATCTGAAGCAAAGGTATTTAGATTCAATATTGGCCAATTACACTTAATGCCCGAGCATAATACATAATGCAGAGGTATTATGACGATGAAAAACAGAAAAGCAATTTATTCGGTCCTGAGCTTTGCGGCAGTTATAGTCCTCTTTGCGCTGGATTCTTCCGCTTAGGCATGTTAGAGTTTATTACGCTAGGGACCCCAAAGCTGTACTTTTATCTGCACTATTTGCAATTGCCATACTGTCTTGTAATTACTTCCATATTGCTCTTTGCAAAGATAAGCTTGCAGAGAGAGGTTCCGGTCCGTTTTAGCAGGATTGTTAACCTTGCGGCTACGGTCGCATTTGCGATTGGGGCGGCCGTGTTTTACAGAGTTTTTTCGATACTGTCTTTCGTTTCAGCCTCTCCCGCAATGGCTCTAATTCTCTGCCTTCAGCTCTGCTCCCTTGCTTACGATCTATTTAGGAGCGGAAAATTAGACTGAGCGTTAGCTATTAAAAAGCAAGAATCAGATAAGCTAGGGACTGTCGTTAAGAGTTGCCAAGGCCTGACCGACGGCTTATGGTTTTTCAGCTTATTCCATTAAATACGGCAAGGATTGTTTTGGCGGTGAGATGGGGACTTGTAAAAAGACGGAAAGTTATTTCACGCATAAAAACAGGCGACTCGCGCATAAAGGCTTGATTTCGACGAAAAAAATGATAGGCTATACATAGCTTGTGGGATGTATATGGAAAGCCTTTCCGAATGCAATATGGGGAGCTCACAAGTACAGCCCAAATAAGCGCCAAAGGATATAGCCGGGAACGAGATGGTACCGTTCGTCCTGTTTTTATGACAGGAGAACGGTACTATCTTTATCCGTCAGACTCCTTTCGCCGGTTATAGCATGGAGGCATATTATAAGAAAATTCGCTACATTCCTGCTTACTCTGCTTATTTTTTACCTTTGTTGGATGCAATGACAATTAAAATGAAGATGATGTCGGCATAGGCAAGCCGGTATTTGAAACCGCTGATATCAGTAATGTAAGCTTCAAATATCTCTCAAACGATTGGATTGAGATACCGTCTGATGAACTGCCAACAATTATCGACTGGCCGGGTACGCTTAGAGTCGGCGAAAAAGCGGAGAAAACACTTATGCCAGGGAGCAACAGCGTTAGGCTGAGAATTGAGTATTCAGACGGAACAGTCGTGGAAAATGGGCCGTCTACGATTAAAGTTGGGGAAAATACTTACTATATGACATGCCAGCTTTTTGAAGCGGTGGCCTTCACAATGAAGAGAATGAAAAACGGATGAAGCATTTAATCCCGGTGTACTGGGCAAGAGAGGCCAGTTTGACCTCTCTTTCTTTTGATAGAATACGCCCCGGTAAGACGCTCAAGATGCCTTGCCGGGGCGGCTTTCAACGTTTTGCTTTTCTTAAACTCTTTCGCCAGATGAACCTCGCGACGTACCCGCAGAGGAAGCCTATCGCCGCGCCCGCGAGCACGTCGGAGGGAAAGTGCAGGTAGAGGTAGAGCCGCGAGAAGGCTATAGCCGCCGCAAGGACGCAGGCCCAGAGCCGATACCTTCTGCTGTAAGCACCTATCGCCGAGGCGAAGGCGAAGGACGCGGCCGCGTGCCCCGAGGGGAAGGAATAGTCGGGCGGCCGGGCGACCAGGAGGACAATATCCGGCCTCAGCGCATAGGGGCGTTCTCTTGCGACAAGCGGCTTTATTATCAGGTTGACCGACAGAAAATCCAGAATTAGCGCGGTTGCGCAGACCGCTCCGTAAATACGGGTCTTCTTAAAGCTTAATAGAAGCAGCGTGAGAATAATGAAAAGCAGCCCCGCGTCTCCAAGGTGAGTTAAATACTTCATCACAAAGTCGAGAGCGGGGAAGCGGAGGCCCTGTATTGCGTCCAGAATCGCTAGCTCGAAATTAGTCATGCTTACCTCGTCAAATCCGTAACGGCTGTCCCAGCGGACATACAGAATATTAGCTGGGAGCCGGTATAAGATATTTTTATCCGCCTTATGCGGCTTTGATAATTGCTAATCAGGCGGCGGATATAAAATGCAAATCTTGGGGGTGCCTCGCTGATTCGAGACACCCCTCTTTTGACTAATATAATCTTATTATATCTCGATGACGCCCTCGAAATCCTTCTGCGCGTCTCCGGTCATCGTGATTCCGTCCTCGCCCCAGTTGATTATGAGGTCGCCGCCCAGCATATGGACGGTTATGTCGTGACCGAAGGGGCAGAGGCCCTTTTTGATTGCGACGGCCGCGACGGCGCAGGCGCCCGTGCCGCAGGCCCAGGTCTCGCCGATTCCGCGCTCCCAGACTCGCATGCGCAGGCTGCCCATATCGGTGAGGGAGACAAACTCTATGTTGGCGCGCCTCGGGAAAATCTCCGCATGCTCGAGAGCGGGCCCGACCACCGGCAGGTTTATCGCGTCCACGTCCTCGGTAAATATCACGCAGTGCGGGTTGCCCATCGATACGCAGCTAATCCTGTACTCTACGCCGTCCAGTTTGTAGGGCGTATCGAGAACGGGGTCGGGCAGGAGGACGGGGACAGCTGCGGCTCTGAAATCCGGATGGCCCATGGAGACCGACACCGAGTAAACCGAGTCGTCCCGTATATAGAGCTTTAGTTTCTTGACGCCGCTTCCGGTTTCAAGAGTCATAGTGTCCTTCTGGACCTTGCCGCTCTCGTAGAGGTACTTTGCCACGCAGCGCATGGCGTTGCCGGAGACCTCGCCCTCGGTGCCGTCGGCGTTGTACATCCTCATCTTCGCGTCGGCTACCTCCGAGGGGAAGATAAGCACTATGCCGTCGCCGCCTATGCCCTTTCGGCGGCTCGAGAGCCATACGGCCAGTGATTCGGGGTTGTCTATCCTCTGCTCGAAGCAGTCGAAGTAAATATAGTCGTTCCCGCTCCCGCGCATTTTTATGAAGCGCAGCGGTGTTTTCCGGCTCGGGAGGTGGGCGACGTCGAGCAGCTCGACGTTTTGCTGGTTGTAGCCGCTCGCGATTGAGCTGGCCAGAGCGTTCGCCGTGTCTATGCTGGTGAGGCAGGCGATGCGGCGCTCGACGGCCTTGCGCCTGAGCTGTACGCTGTCGCGGTGAGGAAGCTGCCCCTTGCTCGAAGTGGAAATCATATACTGTATTCTGCCGCTCTCAAGCAGCTCGATTATGTCGTTTTTGCCCTCGTGGAGCTTTCCGACGGTAACGCTGGGTATTCCCGCGCGGAGCAGGGCGGCGGCCGTTCCCTCGCTCGCGTAAAGCTTAAAGCCGAGCTCCTTAAACTGCCTTGCGGTCTTTACTATCTCGCGCTTGTCGCGGTCGCGGACCGTTAAAAGCACGGCGCCGCGGTTTGTCATCGAGTAGCCCGCCGCCAGCAGGCCTTTGTATAGGGCCTCCTCGAGCGTGTGGCCGATTCCGAGAACCTCGCCTGTGGACTTCATTTCGGGGCCGAGGTGCGTGTCGACGTCGGTCAGCTTTTCAAAGGAGAACACGGGAACCTTTACGGCTGTGAAAATGGATTTGCGGTAAAGCCCGTTGCCGTATCCCATGTCGGCGAGCTTCTGGCCCATGATTATGCGCGTCGCGATGTCGACTATCGGCAGCCCCGTGACCTTGCTTATATAGGGAATGGTCCTCGAGGCTCTGGGGTTTGCCTCTATCACGTAGACCTCGTTGTCATAGATTACATACTGGATGTTTATAAGGCCCTTTATTTTGAGGGCTTTCGAGATGGTCTCGGTGCAGGAGATTATCTTCTGCGTAAGCGGGCCGCTCATGTCCGAAGCCGGGTATATTGCGATTGAGTCGCCCGAGTGTATCCCGGCCCGCTCGACGTGCTCCATGATTCCCGGTATCAGCACATCCTCGCCGTCGCAGATGGCGTCGACCTCAATCTCCTTGCCCATCATGTACTTGTCGACGAGGACGGGGTTTTCAACGCCGCCCGAGAGGATTATGTCCATATAGCGCTCGACTTCCTCGTCGGAGAAGGCGATTATCATGTTCTGCCCGCCGAGAACGTAGGAGGGGCGGACAAGCACGGGGTAGCCGAGGTCGTGCGCGGCTTCGAGCGCGGACTCCTTTGTGAACACGCTGTGGCCCTTCGGCCTGCGTATTCCGAGGGAATTCAGTATCTGGTCGAAGCGCTCCCTGTCCTCGGCTATGTCTATGGAGTCGGCGCTTGTGCCGAGAATGGGCACGCCCATTTTCGCAAGATGCTTCGTGAGCTTGATTGCGGTCTGGCCTCCGAAGGCGACGACCGCGCCTATCGGCTTTTCGGTGGCTATGATGTCCGCGACGTCCTCGGGAGTGAGCGGCTCGAAATAGAGCCTGTCGGCGGTGTCGAAGTCCGTCGAGACCGTCTCGGGGTTGTTGTTCACCATCACGACGTCGTAGCCGAGCTCCTTGAGAGTCCAGACGCAGTGGACCGAGGCGTAGTCGAATTCTATGCCCTGGCCGATGCGTATCGGACCGGAGCCGAAAACAATCACGCGCTCCTTATCGCCGCCGCGGGCTTTTATAAACTCCTCCGCCTCGTTTTCGTCGTCGTAGGTAGCGTAGAAGTAGGGCGTCTCGGCCGCAAACTCGGCGGCGCAGGTGTCGACCATCTTGTAAACGGCCCTGCGGTGGAAGGGGACAGGAGCGCTGGTTAAGCGCTCTATCGACTTGTCGGTAAAGCCGAGCCGCTTTGCCCTGAGATAGAGCTCTTCGCTTATTTCGCCGGCGGACAGCTCCTTCTCGGTGTCGGCGAGCCGTTTGAGCTTAAAGAGGAACCACTCGTCGAGCATTGTGCGGCTGTGAATCTCGTCTATCGGGATGCCGCGGTGTATCGCCTCGTAGACGAGGAAGAGCCTCTGGTCGGTGGGCGGTTCGGAGAGCATTTTGAGTATCTCCGGCTCGGTAAGCTCGGCAAATCTTTGGAGCCTCGGCGTTTCCATGCCAATCTCGGCGCCTCTTATGGCCTTCATCAGCGCCTGCTCGAAGGTCGGGGCTATCGCCATGACCTCGCCCGTCGCCTTCATCTGGGTGCCGAGCGTCCTTTTGGCGTACACAAACTTGTCGAAGGGCCATTTGGGGAATTTTACGACCACGTAGTCCAAAGCGGGCTCGAAGAAGGCGCTCGTCTTGCCCGTTATCGCGTTTTTAATCTCGTCGAGCCTGAGACCCACCGCTATCTGCGTTGCGACCTTGGCAATCGGGTAGCCCGTGGCCTTGGAAGCCAGGGCCGAGGAGCGCGACACGCGGGGGTTAACCTCGATGACCGCGTACTCGAAGCTCTCGGGATTGAGCGCAAACTGCACGTTGCAGCCGCCCTCGACCTTAAGCTCGCGTATTATGCTCAGAGCCGCGCTGCGGAGCATCTGGTACTCGACGTCGGAAAGGGTCACGGCCGGCGCGATTACGATTGAGTCGCCGGTGTGGACGCCGACGGGGTCGAAGTTCTCCATCGAGCAGACGGTTATGCAGTTGTCGTCCGCGTCGCGTATGACCTCGAACTCGATTTCCTTCCAGCCAGCGATGCACTTTTCAATCAGAATCTGATGTATGGGGGAGGCCTCGAGCCCGCCCCAGGCGATTTCCCTCAGCTCGGCGGGGTTGTTCGCTATGCCGCCGCCCGAGCCTCCGAGCGTGAAGGCGGGGCGGACGATGACGGGATAGCCGATTTCCTCCGCGAGCCTTAGCGCGCTGTCGACATCGTGGACGACGTCCGAGGGGACGACGGGCTGATTTATCCTCTCCATGGCCTGCTTAAAGAGCAGTCTGTCCTCGGCCGTGTCGATGGTCTCGAGCTTCGCCCCGAGCAGGGCCACGTTGTGCTCTTTAAGGAAGCCCTCTCTAGCCAGCTGCATAGAGAGGGTAAGTCCGTTCTGCCCTCCGAGGGTCGAGAGAAGCCCGTCGGGCAGCTCCTTCAGTATGATTCTCTTGAGTATATCAACCGTAAGAGGCTCGATATATATCTTGTCGGCAACCGCGCTGTCCGTCATAATCGTCGCGGGGTTCGGGTTTACCAGGATTACCTCAAGCCCCAGGTCCTTGAGCGCGCGGCAGGCCTGGGTGCCCGCGTAGTCGAACTCAGCGGCCTGGCCAATCACTATCGGGCCGGAGCCTATAATCATTACGCGCTTTAAATCCTTATTCAGCGGCATCGCGGTTACCTCCTACCATGGTCAAAAACGCATCGAAAAGAAATTCTGTGTCCTTAGGGCCTGCGCAGGCCTCCGGGTGGAACTGCACCGAAAAGGCCGGCATGTCGCTGTAGCTTATGCCTTCGCAGGTTCCGTCGTTTACGTTTACAAAGCTCATGACCGCGCCTTCGGGCAGGCTTTCGGGTATTATCGCGTACCCGTGGTTCTGGCTCGTAATAAAGAGCCTGCCGGTCCTTGTGTCGCGGACGGGCTGGTTTCCCCCTCGGTGCCCGTACTTGAGCTTAAGGCGCTCGGCGCCCCTTGCCAGCGCCAAGAGCTGGTGGCCGAGGCAGATGCCGAAGGTCGGGATGTTCGATTTGAGCAGCTCCTTAAGGTTTGCGATTATCTCCGTGCAGACCTGCGGGTCGCCGGGACCGTTTGAGAGCATAATCCCATCCGGTTTTAATGCAAGTATCTCCGCCGCGGTGGAAGAGGCTGGCACGACGGTGACCCTGCAGCCGCGCGCTGTGAGCTTCCCGGCTATTGAGCCCTTGAAGCCGAAGTCCCAGAGCACAATATGGGGGCTGCCCTCGCCGCTCGCCGCGAAGGGCTTTTTGCAGGAGACAGCGTACACGTCGCTCGCAAGCTCCTTGCCGGCCAGTTCCTTCGTATACTCCGCTATGTTTTCGGGGAGCTCCGAGAGCACCGAGGCGTTCATCACGCCGTACTCCCTTATAATCTTGGTCAGCGCCCTCGTGTCGACGCCGTAGAGGCCGATTATGCCCATGCGCCTTAGGTAGCTGTCGAGCGTCTCCTCGCTCCTGAAGTTCGAGGGCGTGTCGCAGGGCTCCCTGACGATATAGGCCGAGAGCTTCGGCTTGAGGCTCTCAAAATCGTCGGGAATGATGCCGTAGTTTCCGATTAAGGGGAAGGTCTGAACGACAATCTGCCCGTGGTAGCTCGGGTCGGTGAGCGTTTCGATATAGCCTGTCATGCCGGTCGTGAACACAATTTCGGCCGTCACATCCCCTTCGGCTCCGAAGCGGATGCCCTCGAATATGCGCCCGTTTTGCAGTATCAGATATGCTTTTTTCATGTTAACCTCCATCCGCTCCTTCGCCTAAAGCATTTGGCCTGTCTGGGAGCGTAAGACTCGCTGCATATGCGGCGGCCGCCGCCAAAATGGTTAGCGGCGCGCCTTGGGTTGTTGAGCTTTTATCCTCTTATCCGAGCAGCTTTACAAGAACCGCCTTCTGAACGTGAAGCCGGTTCTCAGCCTCGTCGAAAATCTCCTTCGCGTGGGCTTCAAACACCTCGTATGTTATCTCCTCGCCCTTGTGCGCGGGCAGGCAGTGCTGGACGATGCAATTGGGGTTTGCAAGCGCCATTATCCTGTCGTTTACCTGATAGCCCTTGAAGGCCAGCTCGCGCTGCGCCTTTTCATGCTCCTGGCCCATGGAGGCCCAGACGTCCGTCACCATTACGTCGGCGCCCACGGCCGCGGCCTCGGGCTTGTCGGTGAGGGTGAACTTGTTCCCGTAATTTGCCGCAAAATCGAGCACGACCTTCGCGGGGCGGTAGTTTTCGGGGCAGGCGCAGCTTACACTCATGCCCATTTTTAGCCCGCCGACAATCAGCGAGTTTGCCATATTGTTGCCGTCTCCGATGAAGCAGAGCTTTTTGCCGGCAAGGTCCCTGCCGAGGTATTCGCGCATGGTCATGAGGTCTGCGAGCACCTGGCAGGGGTGGAACATGTCGGTCAGGCCGTTTATCACGGGTATGCTGGAGTATTCGGCGAGCCTTTCGACCTCCTCCTGCGCGTAGGTGCGTATCATGATTCCGTCCAGATAGCGGGAGAGGACCCTAGCCGTATCCTCGACAGGCTCGCCCCTGCCTATCTGCAGGTCGTTTGCGTTTAAGTACAGGGCCATCCCGCCGAGCTGGTACATCCCGACCTCAAAGGACACGCGGGTGCGCGTTGAGGACTTCTGGAAAATCATGCCCAGGGTTTTGCCCTGCAGCCTGGGCTTCGAGATTCCGCTTTTCAGCTCCGCCTTCAGCTCGTCGGCAAGGTCCAGTATTTCGACGATTTCGCCCGGGGAAAGATCCAAGAGTTTCAGTAAATGTTTCATTTTTGTCCTCCTACATTTCAGCAAGGGCCTTTTCAAGCGCATTCAGCCCCGAATCAATCTCCTCGTATGTTATGGTCAGCGGGGGGAGAAGCCGCAGCCTCTGCTTGGCTGTGAGCAGTATTACGCCGTGCTTAAGGCCGCTTTGGACGACTTCGGCGGCGGGGATGCCGTCGAGCTCTGCTCCGAGCATAAGGCCAAGCCCGGCTACTCCCTTGACATGCGGCATTTTCCTTAGCCACCCGGATATGTATTCGCCCTTCTTTTTGACTTCGCTCAGGAACTCGGGCGTCATCCTTGAGAGGACCTCCTTTGCCCCGGCTGAGCAGACCGGGTTCCCGCCGAAGGTCGTCGCGTGGTCGCCGGGACCGAAGACATCCTGCGTCTTTTCGCCGAAGAGTATGCAGCCGAAGGGGAGTCCGCCGGCGAGTCCCTTCGCCGAGGTCACGATGTCCGGCAGGATGTCGAACTGCTGGTATGCGTAGAGCGTGCCCGTCCTGCCGACGCCGGTCTGAACCTCGTCGACAATCAGGAGCACGTCTTTTTCCGCGCAGAGCCTGGAGAGCTCCGTAACAAAGCCCTTATCAAGCGGCAGAACGCCGCCCTCACCCTGTATAAGCTCTATTATCACAGCGCAGACAGAGCTGTCAAGCTTTGATTTCACATCCTCGAGGTTGTTCGCTTCGGCGTAGACAAAGCCCTCGGTGAAGGGGAAGTAGTAATTATGAAAAACGTCCTGTCCCGTGGCGGCAAGCGTTGTAATCGTGCGCCCGTGAAAGGAGTTTTTGAGCGTGATTATTCTGTTCCTGTTTTCGCCGTACTTCGTAAAGCTGTACTTCCTCGCCGCCTTAATCGCGCCCTCGTTGCTCTCGGCTCCGCTGTTTGAGAAAAAGACCTTTTTCATGCCCGTCATCCTGACGAGCATCTCCGCAACCTCCACGCAGGGAGAGCTGTAGTAGAGGTTCGAGACGTGCTGGAGCCTGCCCAGCTGAGCACAAACGGCAGAAACCCAGCCGTCGTCGCAGAAACCAAGGGAGTTGACGCCGATGCCGCTTGTGAAGTCGATGTACTTCCTGCCGTCCAGGTCGTAGCAGGTGGCGTTTTTCCCGTGGTCGATGGCGATTGGGAATCTGCCGTAGGAGTGGATTATGTAATTGTCGTCCCGCTGCTTTAATAATTCGAAATTCGTCATTTTCCTCCTCCTATTAATTCGGGGAAGCCCTCCGGCTTCATGCTTAAAACGCTGCCGTTCGCAAAGCCATGGGCTTCCGCGGCTAGGCAGCAGTCAAAGCTCTTATTCAGTAAACATCGTTCCTATGCCCTCGTCCGAGAACATCTCTATCAGAATGGAGTGGGGAATGCGCCCGTCAATCATGAAGGCCTTCTTGACGCCGTTTCTGACAGCGTTCTCGCAGCTTCGCACCTTCGGTATCATGCCGCCGCTTATTATTCCCTGGTTTATTAGGTCCTCCACCTCGCTTAGCCTTACGGTCGGGATGAGGGAGTTTTCGTCCTTGACATCGCGCATAAGCCCGCGGATGTCCGTGAGCATAATCATGTTCTCGGCTTTGAGAGCCGAGGCTATGGCGGCCGCGGCTGTGTCCGCGTTTATATTGTAGACCTGGCCGTTTTCGTCCACGCCGACCGTGGCTATAACGGGGATGTAGCCGCTGTCGAGGGCGTTTAATATCGGCGATGTGTCGATGCTCACTATGTCGCCGACAAAGCCGAGGTCGGTTTTGCCGTTTAGTTTCCTCGCCTTTATCATGCCGCCGTCGATTCCGCAAAGGCCGAGCGCCTTGCCGCCGAGCACGCCGATGAGCGAAACAAGGTCCTTGTTTGTCTTCCCGGCAAGCACCATCTGGACAACCTCGGCAGTCTTGTCGTCGGTGTAGCGCAGTCCGTCCACGAACCTTGTTTCTATGCCCAGCTTATCGAGCATCTGGCTTATCTCGGGCCCGCCCCCGTGGATAAGCACGGCCTTAATTCCGACAAGCGACAGGAGGATGATGTCGCTCATAACCGCTTTTTTAAGCTCGGGGTTTATCATCGCGTTGCCGCCGTACTTTACGACGACTATCTTTCCGGAGTACTTTTGTATGTAGGGCAGGGCCGCGGTTAGTACCTGCGCCTTCATGTTTTCGGTGAGCTCCATCCTTATCCCCCTTTATGTTCTGTAATCGCCGTTGATTCTGACGTAGTCGTAGGTAAGGTCGCAGCCCCAGGCGGTGGCCTGCGCCTCGCCCTGGTTCATGAGAATGTCTATGAGTATCTCGTCCTTGAGCAGGATTTCCTTGGCCTCAGGCTCGGAAAAGGGGAGCCCGAAGCCGTTCTTGCAGACCTGTATCTGGCCCGCCTCCGAGCTCATATAGACGTCGATGCAGTCGATTCTGAAATCGGCGTCAGCGTAGCCGATTGCGCAGAGTATGCGGCCCCAGTTCGCGTCCGCTCCGAAAACGGCGGTTTTAACAAGGCTGGAGTTTATGATGGATTTGGCGACCTTTCTTGCCACATCCTTCGACGGGGCGCCGCTTACCGAGCACTGAATGAGCTTCGTCGCGCCCTCGCCGTCGGCGGCAAGCATCCTCGTAAGCTCGGTCGCGACTATTTTCAGAGCCGCGACGAAGGCCTCAAACCTTTCGTCCTTTGAGGCTATGGGCACATTGCCGGCCATTCCGTTTGCCATGATGGAAACCATGTCGTTCGTCGAGGTGTCGCCGTCTATGCTGAGCATGTTGAAGGTATCTTCCACGACTTCAGAAAGGGCGGCTTTGAGCATTTCGGTCGTAATGACGGCGTCGGTGGTGATGAAGCAGAGGAGCGTCGCCATGTTCGGGCATATCATGCCGGAGCCCTTGGCTATGGCGCCTATGGTTATCGGGGCGGCGCCCAGCCTGAAGGTGACCGCGCACTCTTTCTTTTTGGTGTCCGTCGTCATGATTGCCTCGGCCGCGTCGGACGAGCCCTGCGCGGAGAGCGCGGGGGCCAGGGCCGCTATGCCCTTCGCCACTGCATCAATATCCAGCGGCTGGCCGATGACGCCCGTCGAGGCTATGATTATATCCGAAGGCTCGATGCCTAGAGCCTCGGCCGTGAGCTGGCACATTTTCGTAGCCTTTTCAACTCCGTCGGCGTTGCAGGTATTGGCGTTTCCGCTGTTGCAGATGACGGCGCGCGCCTTGCCGTCTGCTATGTTGCTCCTCGTAACTATAACGGGGGCTCCTACGACCTTATTTTGCGTATATACTGCGGCGGCGTTGCATTCCCTCTCGCTGAAAATTATCGCAAGGTCCTTCTTGCTCTGGTTTTTTCTTATTCCGCAGTGGATTCCTCCGGCGACAAAGCCTTTAGGGGCGCATACGCCGCCGCTTACTTTATTTACAGTCATTCTAAGCACCTCATATCAAAGTTTCATATTCGTTTAGGCCTAAGGCTATATTCATATTCTGGACGGCGGCGCCCGAAGCGCCCTTGCCCAGGTTGTCAAACACGCTTGTGAGCATCAGCTGCTCATTGTTTCCGCAGACATAGATTTTCATCAGGCAGGTGTCGCGCAGCTCGTTTGCCGCAAGATATCCGTCCTCAGGCGCGCCGTGCACCGAGATGAGCTTTTCGCCCTCGTAATACCCGGCGAGTATCTCCAAAAGCTCGGAGGGGCCGAGCCTTTTTGTCAGCATCGAGCTGTGCAGCGGAACGCTCACCGCCATGCCGCTGTAAAAATCGCAGACAATCGGGCTGAACACCGGCGTCCTTTCTATCCCTGTTACCGCCATCATTTCGGGCAGGTGCTTGTGGGAAAGCGCAAGAGCATACGACCTCGGGCTGTCGTATTGATAGGGCCTGCCTTCGGCCTCGTAGGCGGCTATCATGCTCTTACCGCCGCCGCTGTAGCCGGTGATGCTGTGGCAGGTGAGGGGGTAGTCCTTCGGCAATATCCCGAGCTTAACAAGGGGGTAGACTATAGCAATAAAACCCGTTGCGTGACAGCCCGGGTTTGCAATTCTCTTTGAATTTGCAATCGCTCTGCGCTGTTCGGGCGAAAGCTCCGGAAAGCCGTAAACCCAGCCCGGAGCGGTGCGGTGCGCCGTACTCGCGTCGATTACCTTCACCCTGTCGTTTTCTATGAGGGAAACGGCCTCTTTAGCCGCGCTGTCAGGCAGGCAGAGAAAAACAAGGTCCGCGCTGTTTAGATATTCACGCCTTGCGTTTGTATCCTTTCGAAGTTCCTCACTTATGAGCAACAGCTCAATATTCTCGTGTCGGGACAGTCTTTTCTGAAGCTGAAGGCCGGTTGTGCCCTCCTGACCGTCTATGTAAACCCTGTATTTCATACGAGGACCTCCCGTCCGCTGCACATTAATAAATATTCATTATTTACCGAGTATTATACACTATTTGCAAACGTCGTCAAGCGTTTTGCGGATAATTATTCATATTTGTGAGAATTGACTGCAAAAGGGCGGGAAGCCTGAGAAAAATTTTACATTGGCGTGAGCTTGTGCTATACTTAAATAAATTATTGAATATTTGGTAATCTATACAAGAGCATTGCCCACGACTTTTCCTACTATTTAGATAGAAATGTGCAAGAAATAACCACTTTATGGATTATAGCACATACGGTTCGGGTATACAATTGTGCAAAGGGGAGTTTTCTTTGAGCTCGAAATCAGACAGGAAGATGCATCCGCACGAAGGGCACAGGCAGAGAATGAAGAACAGGTTCCTGACCCACGGTCTTGACAACTTCGACGACCATAATGTGCTGGAGCTCTTGCTCTTTTATGCGCTTCCTCGTGGGGATGTCAACGAGCTTGCGCATGAGCTTATAAACAGGTTTGGAAAGCTGGCCGACGTTTTCGACGCTCCGATTGAGGAACTTAAAAAGGTGAACGGCGTTGGAGACAACACCGCCACGCTGATAAAGCTGATTCCTCAGATTTGCCGCCGGTACATGATTTCAAGGAGCGTGTCCGGGGACGATATACATATCACCGACAGCAAAAAGGCAGGAGCCTTTATCGTGCCTTATTTTTACGGCGAACGGGAAGAGACCGTATATATGATTTGCCTTGACGCAAAGTGCAAGGTGATAAACTGCCGGATGCTCTTCAGGGGCGAGGTCAATTCCGCCAATGTGAGCATACGGAAGATAGTGGAGACCGCCCTTGCGTACAAAGCGACTAGCGTGATTCTGGCTCACAACCACCCGAGCGGGATAGCGATTCCCTCTAGGGAGGACGAGCGCACCACCGAGAGGGTGATGGAGGCTCTCAAGGCCGTTGACATAATACTCGCCGACCATATAGTCGTCGCCGACGAGGATTTCGTCTCGATGGCCGACAACGGCTTTTTCCGCAGAAGGTAGCGCAAAAATGAACAAATTATTAAATCGTCCCTAGATGAGGGGCGATTTATGATTTCCCCTTTGAAAAGCGGAAAAAAGTGTGTATAATAAAGTTTACTACATAAGGGGGAAGGACATGGATAGATTTAAGCTTGTGGCGCCCTATGAGCCGACCGGCGACCAGCCCGAGGCTATAGAGGCGCTTGTTAAAGGGGTCGAGAACGGGCTAACCGAGCAGACCCTGCTCGGGGTAACGGGTTCCGGCAAGACCTTTACGATGGCAAACGTGATTGCCCGCTTAAATCGCCCGACTTTGGTTCTTGCCCACAACAAGACTCTGGCGGCCCAGCTCTGCGCCGAGTTCAGGGAGTTCTTCCCGGAAAACGCCGTCGAGTATTTTGTTTCCTATTACGACTACTACCAGCCGGAGGCCTATATACCTCACACGGACACTTATATCGAAAAGGACGCCTCCATCAACGACGAGATAGAGAGGCTGAGGCACTCAGCGACCACGGCTCTGTTTGAAAGGCGCGACGTTATAGTGGTGGCCTCGGTTTCCTGCATTTACGGCCTGGGCGACCCTATAGACTATGCCAATATGGTTATCTCGATTCGCGAGGGGCAGGTGCGGGACCGGGATGCGCTGCTTAAAAAGCTCGTGGAAATAAGGTACGAGCGCAACGACCTTGCCTTCGACCGTAACATGTTCAGGGTCCGCGGGGACACCGTCGAGATTTACCCCGCCTACTCGAGGGGCACCGCTGTAAGGGTCGAGTTTTTCGGAGACGAGGTCGAGCGCATCAGCGAAATAAACGTCGTGACCGGCGCCCCGATAAGGCAGCTTAAGCATGTGGCGATTTACCCCGCCTCGCATTACGTCACAACGAAGGAGAAGATGGAGCGGGCGGTGCGCGAGATATACGCCGAGATGGAGGAGAGGGTTAAGTACTTCGAGGAGAACAACATGCTCGTCGAGGCGCAGCGCCTTAAGCAGCGCACAATGTACGACATTGAGATGATGCGCGAGCTCGGCTATTGCAGCGGCATAGAGAACTACTCGAGGATAATCAGCGGCAGGCCGCCGGGCTCGGCTCCGATGACGCTCCTCGACTACTTCCCGAAGGATTTCATCCTTTTCATAGACGAGTCCCACGTCACCATACCTCAGCTTCGGGCCATGTACGCCGGGGACAGGGCGAGGAAGGAGAGCCTGATTAGATACGGCTTCCGCCTGCCCAGCGCGCTTGACAACAGGCCGCTGAGCTTCGAGGAGTTCAACCGGCGCATAAACCAGGTCATCTACGTCAGCGCGACGCCCGGGGAGTATGAGCGCGAGCGCTCCGGCCAGATTGTGGAGCAGATTATCCGGCCTACAGGCCTTCTGGACCCCGAGGTCTTTGTGCGGCCCGTCGAAGGGCAGATAGACGACCTTATCGGGGAGATAAACGCCCGGGTCGAGAAGAAGCAGCGCACTCTGGTCACGACGCTCACAAAGCAGATGGCGGAGGATTTGACGGCCTATCTGCAAAAGCTAGGCATAAGGGTGCGGTATATGCACCACGACATAAGCACTATAGAGCGCATGGAGATAGTGCGGGACCTGCGGCTCGGAGAATTCGACGTGCTTGTAGGCATAAACCTGCTCAGAGAAGGCCTCGACCTTCCTGAGGTCTCTCTCGTGGCGATACTCGACGCCGACAAGGAAGGCTTCCTCCGAAGCGAGACCTCGCTGATTCAGACAATCGGACGTGCGGCAAGAAACGCCGAAGGCGTCGTGATAATGTATGCCGACACCATCACGCCGGCGATGCAGCGGGCGATAGACGAGACAAACCGCCGACGCAGGATACAGGCCGCCTATAACAGGGAGAAGGGCATAGTGCCCAGGACGGTAATCAAGGATATACGCGAGCTCATCGAGATATCCAAGCCCGAGACCGACATAAGGCGACGCGACGGCGTCAGAATGACGAAGGCCGAGCGGGAAGCCGAGATTGCGCGGCTTGAAAAAGAGATGCAAAAGGCGGCGAAGATGCTTGAATTTGAATACGCGGCAGTATTGCGCGACCAAATAATCAGGCTGCGGGCGGAAAAATAGTTAGAATAGAAATTGTTAGCCAAAGAAATATTCCTGCAGGGAGATTATTATGCAGAAACTACTTCTTATAGCCAATCCCACAGCCGGCATGCGGAGGATAAAACGCATGCTGCCGAAGGTTGTTAAGCTTTTCGAGAGCAACGGCTACGAGGTGATATGCCATGAAACAGAGCACAGGGGAGACGGAACCGAGGCCGTAATCAAATATGCGGGCGATTGCGACATAGTGGTGAGCGCGGGCGGCGACGGCACGCTCAACGAGACTGTTTCGGGGCTTATGACGCTTGAAAAAAGGCCCCCTCTCGGGTACATTCCCGCGGGCTCGACGAACGATTTTGCGGCCAGTCTGGGCCTTCCGTCCGACATCATGAAGGCCGCGAAGAACATACTGGAGGGAACTCCCCGCGAGCTCGACGTAGGCAGAATTAACGAGCGCTATTTTTCATACGTGGCCTCCTTCGGCGCCTTTACGGACGCCTCCTATTCTACGCCCCAGAACCTAAAGAACACGCTGGGGCACCTGGCCTATATTCTCGAGGGTATGAAGGAGCTGCCGAACATCAGGCCGCGATATATGAAGTTTGTCTCCGACGGAAGGGTTTACGAAGACGAGTGGCTCTTCGGGGCGATAAGCAACTCCACCTCGCTCGGCGGCATCGTGCGCCTGAGCGAGGGAATCGTCGACTTCAGCGACGGGTTCTTTGAGGTTATGCTGATAAAAAACCCGAAGAATGCGCTTGAGCTTTCCAAGATAGTGCTGTCGCTCCAGACAAAGAAGTATGACGAGGATGTCATAATCTTCTTTAAGTCTTCGGAACTGTCAATCACAACGGACGGCGATACGCCCTGGTCGCTCGACGGGGAGTATTACGCCGGGAGCGAGAACATAAGTGTGAAAAATCTGCACCACGCCTTACGCTTCATCACGCGCTGAGCAACAGCCTGCAAGGGAGCTTGACTCTCGATAAAATTTCAAGTCCAAAAAAGCACCAGGTGTCTTTAAATGAAAAGAATACTCAGGGAATACAGGCACGCCCTGTTGGGGCTTTATTTTGTGATATATGTAGCTTGGTTTTTGCTCGACGAACACCTTGTTACGGACAACTATACGCTTATCCATCACTGGCTTGACGATTTAATCCCGTTCTGCGAGCTGTTTGTGATACCATATGTACTGTGGTATCCCTTCTTTGCGGGAGTCGGCGTGTTCCTTCTTTTGAAAGACAGGTACGAGTTTTGCAGGTACATGTGGGCTATGATAATAGGCCTTTCTTTTTGCCTGGCCTTCTACCTTGTCTTTCCGAACGGACAGGAGCTCAGGCCCGAGGTCTTTCCGCGGGACAATATTTTGTCGAGGTTAGTCGGGAGTCTTTACGCTGCCGACACGAATACAAATGTTTTCCCGAGCATGCATGTCTTCGGAACCGTGGCGCCCGCCGCCGCCCTGATAAGGTATAAGGGCTTTGACAAGAAGCATTCCTGGGTGAAAACGGCCGCCGCAGTCCTCGCGCTGCTTATCTGCCTGTCCACAGTGTTCATTAAGCAGCACTCGGTGCTTGACCTCGTAGGCGGCGCTGTTCTCTATGTCCCGGTTTACTTCCTCGTCTATTTCAAAGGCGGTCGCGGCAGGCTGTGGACCTGGCCCGCCGAGCCGCTCAGGAAGCCGGAAGGGGAGAAGGAGCATAGAGGAGAGCCCGGCTACAACTTGTAATTCGAATTTTCGTCTGTGTTTTTACTTGACACTGCTTCTGACGCCGCAGCCGTAAGCAGCATCGCCCGACTCGCCCTGGCTGTTTAATCGGATTTGCTTAGTGAAATCCGGAGCAAAGCCGGCGATGAGGTGTTTTGAAAAGCAGAAAGCCCGCAGAGAATTTCTCTGCGGGCTTAAATATTGGCTTTTTATGATTTCAGTTTGACCCAAAGCTCGTCGTAGAGGTTGAGCGTTGCCTGCGGGAGGTTTTTGTAAATCTCGCAGCGGTTGAGGACGTCGTCCTTGGGGAACATAATCTCGTTGTTTCGGGTCTCCTCGTCGAGCGCCTCGTAAGCAGTTCTCACGGGGGTCGCGTAGCAGGTTACCGCCATGTTCCTCAGCGCGATTTCCGTATCGCACATAAAGTTGATAAAGAGCTCCGCGTTCTCCTTGTTGGCAGCGCCTTTGGGTATGCACATGGCGTCGACAAACAGGTTGGTGCCTTCCTCGGGCACTACGAAGGCAAGGTCGGGGTTGTTCTCCATCATGAGCAGGGCGTCGCCCGCGTAGTAGGGGCCGATTGCCGCCTCGCCGCCCTCGAGCTTGTCGTAAATCTGGTCCATGACATAGCCCTGGAGTATCGGCTTTTGCCGCACAAGAAGCTCGTAGGCCTCGTAAAGCTCGGCCTCGTTCGTTGTGTTCACCGAGTAGCCGAGGTAGAAGAGCGCCGTGGCCATCGCGTCGCGGGAGTTGTCAAACTGGAGTATCTGTCCTGCGTACTTGGGGTTGAAAAGGGCGCTCCAGCTCGTGATTTCGTCGTCTATCATCGAGGTGTTGTAAATCAGGCCCACGATGCCCCAGGTATAGGGAACGGAGTATTCGTTGGTCGGGTCGTATTCAAGGTTCTTGTAGCGGTCGTCTATGTTGGCGAAGTTGGGTATATTGTCGAAGTTGAGCTTTTCAAGCATGCCCTCTTCGATAAGGCGTGAAATCATGTAGTCGGAGGGTATAATCACGTCGTAGTTTGTGCCGCCCATCTTGAGGACCGCGTAGAGCTGCTCGTTCGACTCGTATGTCGTGTAGTTTACCTTTATGCCCGTCCGCTCTTCGAAGATTTTGAAAATGCCTTCGTCGATGTTTTCTCCCCAGTTGTAGACGTTTACAACCTTCCGTTCCTGCTTCTTGGCGCAGCCTGAGAGAAGTGCCGCCGCCGTCAAGGCGAGCGCGAGGACAAGCGAAACCACTTTTTTCAACTTATCTAATTCTCCCTTTCTTCTTAGATTTTGGTATATTCAATGATTTCATTCAATTCATTGGAACGCGAGCTGTTTTTCTTGAGCTTCTTTTCCTGGCTGGCCTGACGCACGTTGATAATTATCAGCATCAAAAGCACGACTATGAAAAGAAGCGTGGAAAGCGCGTTTATCTCGGGTGTTATTCGCTTTTTCGTCATGGAGTAAATGGTCATGGAAAGCGTCTGGACGCGGCCTGCGGTGAAATAGCTTATGACGAAGTCGTCAATCGACATCGTGAAGGCTATAATCAGGCCGTTTACTATGCCCGGCCTTATCTGGGGTATTATCACCTTGAAGAAGGCCTGCAGCCATGTCGCGCCGAGGTCCTGCGCCGCTTCAAAGAGATTGTTGTCAAGCTGGCGGAGCTTCGGCAGCACCGAGAGAATAACGTAGGGTACGTTAAATGTTATATGAGCGATGAGCAGGGTCCCAAAGCCGAGGTCGAAGCTGAGGTTGATTTTAGCTCCAAACAGTTGTGACAGCGCGAGGGACAGCTTGGTCAGGACCGAGGCCGCTGAGACGAACAGCAGGCTCATCGAGACGCCGGTTATTATGTCGGCGTTTATGACGGGTATGTTGTTGAGCGCAAGGATAGCGTTCCTCTGGCTGCGCTTCATGTTGTATATGCCTACGGCGGCAATGGTTCCCGCTACCGTGGCGATTACGGCCGCAAGCACCGAAACCAGCAGCGTCACGTAGAGGGAGTTCATGATTGTGGTGTCCTGGAAGAGCTTTACATACCAGTCGAAGGTGAAGCCCGTCCAGACCGTGCGGCTCTTGCTGCTGTTGAAGGAAAAGACGATGAGAACGGCGATGGGCGCGTAGAGAAAGATGAAGACCAGCGCCATGAGGAGCCGACCAAATATTGAAGGCTTTTTCACATTATCACCGCCTGTTCCTCGCCCTCGCCAAACTTATTCATGACGTACATGCAAATCATTATGATTATCATCATGATAAGCGATATGGCGCTTCCCAGATGCGGGTTGTAGGCGTTTCCGAGAAATTGCATTTCAATCAGGTCGCCGAGCAGTATGCTCGTGCCGCCGCCGAGCAGCTTGGATATTATAAATGTGCTCACGGCGGGAACGAAGACCATCGTTATGCCCGAGAGCACCCCGGGCAGGCTTAGAGGGAGAATAACTCTCCTGAATACCGTAAACGAGCCTGCGCCGAGGTCCTGCGCCGCCTCGATGAGCGAGGGGTCGATTTTAACGATTACGGAGTAGATGGGCAGAACCATGAAGGGGAGGTAGTTGTAGACCATGCCCAGCACCACGGCTCCCTGGGTGTTTATCAGCGGAATGTATGTTATATTCGTGCCGAAAATGCGGTTTATCAGGTTGAAGATTCCGAGAGAGGAGAGCAGGCGGTTTATGAGGCCCGTGTTCTCCAGTATGGACATCCAGGCATAGGTGCGCAACAGGAAGTTTATCCACATCGGGAGCATGATAAGCATGATGAATACGCGCTGCATGCCCGGGCCCTCTTTTGAAAGGACATAGGAAAGGGGATAGCCGATCAGAAGACAGATGATCGTCGCCAGAAACGCCAGCCAGAGCGAGCGTACGAAGACGTTCATGTAGCTTCCCATGTTTTTGAAGTTTTCAAGGGTAAAACCGCCGGTCGCGCTCGTAAAGGCGTAGATGACGACAAGTATCAGCGGAACGACAACGAAAACAGCCATCCAGATGACATGCGGAACCGCGGCAAGATACCTACGCCTCATCTTCCTCGTCCTCCGTTTCATCCTCCCAGTCTTCGGACGTGATTTTTTCGTATTCCTCGCTGTAGGAGCTGTAATCTCCAAACTTGCCGGAATACTCCGATTTTTTCATAATATGTATTTGTTCAGGGCCGATGTTTATACCTATCTCCTCACCGACATAGTGAAACTTAGTGGTCTGAATCAGCCACTTGAAACCCTTGAAATCTACTATTACGTCGTAGTGCACGCCTTTAAAGGTCACGCTGGTGACCGTACCGGAGAGGCGGCCCTTCTGGGGCTCGACTATTTCTATATCTTCAGGGCGAATGACAACGTCGACGGGTTCCCTGGGGGCGAAACCCTTGTCGATGCATCTGAACTTTCTGCCGAAAATTTCGACCACATAGTCCTCAATCATAATCCCGTCAAGAATGTTCGACTCGCCGATAAAATCGGCCACGAAGGCGTTCTTCGGCTCGTTGTAAACCTGCTCGGGAGTGCCGATTTGCTGGATTTTTCCTTTGTCCATGACGACAATAGTATCCGACATGGCCAGGGCCTCTTCCTGGTCATGCGTGACATAAATAAAAGTGATGTCCATCGCCTGCTGAATCCGCTTAAGCTCAATCTGCATATCCTTTCTGAGGCGCAGGTCGAGCGCGCCGAGCGGTTCGTCTAGCAGAAGGACCTTCGGACGGTTGACAAGCGCTCTGGCAATTGCCACGCGCTGCTGCTGTCCGCCCGAAAGTGAGGTGACCTTACGGTGCTGAAAACCCTTAAGGCTCACTATTTCGAGCATTTCCATAACACGCGTCCTTATCTCCGACTCGCTCAGCTTCGCAATGCGAAGGCCGAAAGCCACGTTTTCGAAGACGTCAAGGTGTGGAAAAAGAGCGTATTTCTGGAAAATGGTGTTTACCTTCCGCTTATGAGGCGGGACATCATTAACTCTTACCCCGTTGAAGAGCACGTCGCCGGACGTTGGCTTGAGAAAGCCGCCGATGAGGCGGAGCGTCGTCGTTTTGCCGCAGCCGCTGGGCCCCAACAGGGTGAGGAACTCTTTATCGTTGAAATATAGATTGATGTTGTCGAGTATAACCTCGTCATCAAACGCCACAGTGCAATCTTTCAGGCGAATGATTTCTTTGGACATTTATCCTCCCCCATTTTTAGTATGATGAAAAACAAGAAAAACAATTTGTCTTATAAAGCGATGTTGCTTTAAAGGAATCAACCTTTTGCTGCGTTTTGGGGGAACTGACGAAAATTATCCTCGCTCTCCTACAACGCGCTTATATATGTCTGTGTCTAAATATAATGAAAAACAATATGCCTTAATATACAGACAATTTATTTAAAAGTCAATGAATTTTATTTAATCAAAATATTTTTTTACAAATCCAGTATTTTGAACAGAAAACTCCTTTCCGTTCAGGTAGCTCAGCTCTCCGGCGTCGCTCTTGAAGTTGAACCTAAGACGGTAGGAGCACAGCGCCTGCGAGCTCTCGCCGTAGGGTTTGTTCCTAGACTCCCTTCCGTACTTACCGTCGCCCAGAAGCGGGTGGCCGGCCGCGGCGAGCTGGGCGCGAATCTGATGGGTTCTGCCCGTCACAAGCTCGCATTCGAGCAGAGAAAGCCCGTTTTTCGTTTTGAGGGTCTTGTATTTTGTGATGGCTATCTTCGCGCCCTTTTCGGGAGTCTTGAGGACAAAGACCTGGTTTTTGGCAGCGTCCTTGAAAATGTAGTCCGTAAGCGTGCCCTCGCGGGGATTCGGAACGCCGTGGACTATGCAGAGATAGAATTTGTCTATCTCGCGGTTTTTTATTTTCTCGTTCATCACCCTGAGAGCCTCGGCCGTCTTCGCAGCTATTACTATTCCCTGAGTATTGCGGTCTATACGGTTGCACAGCGCCGGGACAAAAGAGTTTTCGTCCTCTGGATTCCATTCGCCTTTTTTTCTAAGGTAAGCCTGTATATGGGCAATAAGCGTGTTGTAGGAGTAGTCCCCTGCGCTGTGGCAGAGCATTCCCTCAGGTTTGTCTACGAGCAGTATGTGCCTGTCCTCGTAAACAATATTCAGCTTCGGCTCTCTTATATGAAGATGCGCGTCCTCTTCGCTGGGTTTTACAAAGAACTCGTCGTTGATATAGCACTGAAGCGTGTCGCCCTCGATGAGTTTGTAGTTCCTCTTTGCTCCCTTGCCGTTGACCTTGATGCGCTTTAAACGGATGTACTTCTGGGCAAGGGAAGGGGGTAGCAGAGGAATGGCCTTGCCTAAAAAGCGGTCAAGCCGCTGTCCTTCGTCGTTTTTCGTTATTACAAACTCCTTCAAGTTCTCCCCCCTTAAAGCCTCAGCATGGCCATATATATTTATTTAAGTATTGCCTGCATTGTAAAGACTTGTCCGGCTAAGGATTTGCGATTAAGATATATTATATGTATGGGTATAATAAAAGTAAAGATTATTAAGCGCCACAGTGAATTTTTTTATGCAAGGCTGTAAAAATCCAAGCAAGGCTGTTATAATTTAAGGAGATGGGAATAACTGCGAATTTTTGGCCGACAATACCGATATTTTAGTATCTCGGCTGCCAAATAAATTTATAGAGAAAATATTTGACAAAGTCAACATAATAATCTATAATAACTTGGCAATTAATCGAGGTGTGCCATGCGTATAGATCTCCACGAAATCATCAATGTTCCCGGGGGTACGGTTAGCTTTGACTATGAGCCGGATACATCTCATCTGGATTTTTGCTCAGTCAAAGAAGTGATAGAACCGCTCAGGGCGAGGGGTTATATCAGAAACAACGCTGGCGTGTTAACGCTTAAAGGCGAGGCTACCGCAAAGCTGATATGCGCCTGCGACAGATGTGCCGAAGAATTTGAGCATACCGTCCGGCTTGACATCGAGGCCGTTCTGGCCGAGGAACTCCATGATGAGGACAACTCCGATATATACCTGTTAGACGGAGATTACGCGGATTTGGACGAGATTGTTCTTACTGCCTACGTTTTGGAGATGGACGCCAAGTTTCTTTGCAAACCCGATTGTAAGGGGCTGTGTCCAAAATGCGGCAGGAACCTCAACGAAGCCCCCTGCTCCTGCAAGGGTGAGATAAATCCCAAATTAGCTGTATTGGAGCAGCTGCTGACGGATAATTGAGACTGCCGGTTACAGCTAGAGACCAAGGAGGTGTCAAGAATGGCGGTCCCGAAGAGAAAAACATCAAAGGCAAGAAGAGATAAGAGGCGCAATTCTCATTGGAAGCTCGAGACCCCCGGCATAGTTGCCTGCCCGAAGTGCGGTACTTATCGTCTGCCCCACAGGGCCTGCAGGGCCTGCGGTTTTTATAAAGGCCGAGAGGTCATCAAAGTTGAAGCGGCAAAATAATAACTGTCCTGAAGGAGGGGGTTTTTAAAGCCCCCTCTGTTTTCTTAGCATACGACTATCTTATGGGAGGCCTGTCTCTTGGGTGCAAAGATAATAAGAGTCGATAAAAGCAGCCCCGCGTATAAAAAAGCCGTGCCCGGGGACAGACTTATTTCAATAAATGGCAATCCGATAGAGGATATTTTGGACTACAAATACTATTCTTACGACCGGCAGCTTATAATAGTCCTTGAAAGCGCCGAGGGCGAAAAGAAGCTGATTTTAGTCAGGAAGAACGAGGGAGAGGACCTGGGGCTTGAGTTCGACGACTATCTGATGGACAAGGCCAGGTCCTGCGCAAACAGATGCATTTTTTGTTTTATCGACCAGCTTCCGCCGAATGTAAGGCAGTCGCTGCTGTTTAAGGACGACGACGCGAGGATGTCCTTCCTCCTCGGCAATTACATTACGCTTACGAACCTGAGAGAGCGCGACATCGAGCGCATTGTCAGGATGAGGATAAGCCCGGTAAACATATCGGTCCACACCACAAACCCCGAGCTGCGCGTGAAAATGCTCCGCAACAAGAGGGGCGGCGAGATTATGGATGTCATGCGCCGCTTTAAGGAGGCGGGCATTACAATGAACTGCCAGATAGTCTGCTGCCCGGGGATAAACGACGGCGCGGAGCTTCAAAGGAGCCTTGAGGACCTTAAGTCCCTCTATCCCGCGGTTGCAAGCGTATCGGTCGTGCCGGTGGGGCTAACGAAGTACCGCGAGGGGCTCTATCCGCTAAGGCCCGTCGACTCGGAAAAGGCAGCGGAGATAATAGACATGACGGACGCTTTCGGCGACAGGTGCCTCAAGGAGCTCGGCAGCAGGCTTTTTTACTGCGCGGACGAGCTGTATCTCAAGGCGGGAAGGGAAATACCTCCGGAGAACTACTACGAGGGCTATCCCCAGATAGAAAACGGCGTCGGGCTCATGCGCTCGCTCAAAGAGGAGTTCAAGGCCGCGCTTAATACCGGTAGAAAGGCGAGCGGAGAGCCATTTTCCATAGCCACCGGGGTCGCTGCCGCGCCGTTTTTAACAGAAATTTTAAAAATAGCCAAGGATAAATATGTTAACATAGAAGGAAGGGTCTATGCGGTCGAAAACGAGTTTTTCGGCAGAACAGTGGACGTCGCGGGGCTCGTTGTCGGCGGCGACCTGATATCGCAGCTTAAGGGCAGGGACCTGGGGAAGAGGCTCCTGATTCCCGCGTCCATGCTCAGGCACGGCGGCGATATGTTTCTGGACGATGTGACCTTGTCTGACGTTGAGTCGGCGCTCGGGGTGCCGGTAGTGCCGGTGCCGAACAACGGTTATGAGTTACTGAAAGCTATTTGCGATTGGAAATGAGGTGAGGCGGATGCCAAAACCGCTCGTGGCCATTGTGGGCCGGCCCAATGTGGGCAAGTCAATGCTATTTAACAGGCTTGTGGGAAAGCGCCTGTCGATTGTCGAGGACACCCCGGGTGTCACGAGAGACAGGATATACGCGGACACCGACTGGAACGGCCGCAGCTTCACCCTCGTAGACACAGGCGGCATAGAGCCGAAAACGGACGATGAGATTCGCAAGTTTATAGTGCAGCAGGCCGAGATAGCTATCGAAACGGCCGATGTGATTGTGCTGGTGACCGATATAAAAACGGGCGTCACCGCGGCCGACATGGACGTTGCGAACATGCTCCTGCGCTCGAAAAAGCCGGTTGTCCTGGCCGTAAACAAGGTCGACTCCATAGGTCCGACGGACCCGGACATATACGAGTTTTACAGCCTCGGACTCGGCGACCCGATTCCCGTCTCTGCAATTCACGGCCACGGCACGGGCGATTTGCTCGACGCCTGCGTTGCGCTCTTCCCGCCCGAGGAAGAGGAGGAGACCGAGGACGAGGCCGTTAAGGTTGCCGTCATAGGCAGGCCGAATATGGGCAAGTCCTCGCTTGTAAACTTCATTCTCGGCGAGGAGCGCGTTATAGTCAGCGACGTCCCCGGCACGACCAGGGACGCCGTGGACAGCTATTTTGAAAACGAGCACGGAAAGTATGTTTTTATAGACACAGCGGGCATTAGGCGCAAGTCGCGCATCGAGGATAGAGTCGAAAAGTACAGCGTGCTTCGCGCCGAGATGGCGATTGACAGGGCGGATGTCTGCCTGATAATGCTCGACGCACGCGACGGGGTTACCGAGCAGGACACCAAGATAGCGGGGCTCGCCCACGAAAAGGGGAAGGCGAGCATAATCCTGGTCAACAAGTGGGACCTTATCGAGAAGGACGACAAGACGATGGACCGCATGCGCGAGCAGATAAGGCACGACCTTGCCTATATGTCCTACGCCCCTATCCTTTTTATTTCAGCTCTCACCGGACAGCGTGTGGGGCGAATATTTGAGCTTATAAACTACGTATACGGGCAGAGCACGATGCGCGTAAGCACCGGCATGCTCAACAACGTGCTTGCCGATGCGATTGCCAGGGTGCAGCCGCCGACCGACAGGGGAAAGAGGCTTAAAATATACTATATGACGCAGACGGGCGTAAAGCCGCCCAACTTTGTAGTATTTGTAAACGACAGAGAGCTCTTCCACTTCTCCTATCAGCGCTATCTCGAAAACCAGATACGCTCGGTCTTTGGTTTGGAAGGTACGCCGGTGAGGATGGTAGTGCGCCAGAAGGGCGAAAAGGAATAGGGGATATACCGCTATGTGGCAGGATATAAACTGGATACTGGTTTTGGATTTTGCTGTCGTAGCTGTCATCGCATATCTCTTAGGCGGAATAAACGGCGCCATCATAACCTCCAAGTACTTCTACAAGAAGGACATCCGGAATTACGGCAGCGGGAACGCGGGTCTGACCAATTTCTATCGCGTTTTTGGCAAATACGGGCTTGTACTTGTCCTTGCAATTGATATAATGAAAACGGTTGTACCTGTCGTTTTCGCAGGCTGGCTGCTTGGGCGCTACGATATGTGGCTTGAGGGCAGCGTTTTTGCGGGCTTTTTCGCGATGCTGGGCCACGCCTATCCGGTTTATTACGGCTTCAAGGGCGGAAAAGCGGTCATGGCCGGCGGCACTATGGTCTGGTTTGTGGACTGGAGAGTCGGCATCATAGTCTGGGTTGCCTTTGCCATTGCCGTTTTGCTTACCCGCCACGTTTCCCTCGGTTCGGTTGCAGCGGGTATACTGTATCCCATAGCTATGGCGGTACTCGGTGTCAACAGCACCTTTGTGCTGATAATGGTTACGCTCAGCGGCGCGCTGCTTATCTACAGACATAAGGACAACATAAAGCGTATTATAAACGGTACCGAGTCCAAGTTTACTTTCAGAAAATAAACTCCGGAGGATTTGCAAATGAGGGTATCTGTTTTGGAGAGCGGCGCTTGGGGGACAGCGCTGGCGGCAAGCCTGGCCAGGAGGGGCAAGAGTGTTATTCTGCACTCGATATACGAAAAGAGGTCTGATGAGCTCAGAACGCTCAGAGAAAACAAGCGCCTGCCCGGAGTAGAGCTGCCCGACAGCCTAGAGTTCAGCGATACGCTCGAAGAAGTCGCCGAAGCGGACGTTGCCATATTCGCAACTCCGTCCTTTGCTCTTCGCAAAACTGCTCAGCAGCTTAAGGGAATTGTAAGGGACGACACCATACTTGTTTCTGCGGCAAAGGGCATCGAGCCCGAGACCTGTCTTCGGCTTTCCGAGATTATAGAGCAGGAGCTGGGCGGCGAGGAGCGCATTGTGGCGCTCTCAGGCCCCTCCCACGCCGAGGAGGTCGGAAGGGGAATACCCACGGGCTGCGTATCCGCCTCGAAAAACATGAGGGCGGCGGAGCTCGTCCAGGACCTGCTTATGAGCCCGCAGTTTCGCATATACACAAGCTCCGACATCGTCGGCGTCGAGCTTTCCGGGGCGCTGAAGAACATCATAGCCCTCTGCGCCGGAATCTGCGACGGGCTCGGGCTTGGCGACAACACCATCGCGCTGATGATGACAAGGGGACTTGCAGAAATGGCCGAGCTGGGCGAGATGCTCGGCGGCAGGAGGGAGACCTTTACCGGCCTTGCCGGTGTCGGGGACCTTATAGTCACCTGCACCTCGAAGCATTCCCGAAACCGCCGTGCCGGCGTCTACATAGGCAAGGGCATGAGCGTTAAGGAGGCCATGGAAGCCGTCGGCGCCGTCGTGGAAGGGTACTACGTTGCAAAATCCGCGGTCGAACTTGCCGATAAGACGGGCGCGCCGATGCCGATTATAAGGGAGGCATACAAGATACTCTACGAGGACAAATCCCCGGAGAGCGTAATTGCGGAGCTTATGTCCCGTCCAAAGAGAAGCGAGCACGGAATACCGAACTAATTTTCGTCAGATGGATTATAATATCCGTTTCCTTAATGGACAATATATATATTAGAAATGTAATTTGCAATTTTAAGATTAAAATCTTTCATAAGCAGGACAACAAAAGTTGACAAAGAATATGGCTTAGTATATACTTTAGTCGGAAAAACGTTGGCAAAAAATGTGTTCGATAGCCAAGGAATCGGCTTTCGGTACCCTAGCCGGGGTGCCGATAATTTTTGGTGATTGGAGATAGCGATATGTTGACTGCAATTGTCGGAACGAATTGGGGCGACGAGGGAAAGGGAAGGATGGTCGACCTTCTTTCATCCGACTACGACATAGTTGTCCGCTACCAGGGCGGAAACAACGCGGGCCATACTGTGGTGAACGAGAAGGGAAAGTTCATACTGAACCTGCTGCCCTCCGGAATTCTGAGGGAGAATACCGTAAACGTGATGGGCTGCGGTATGGTAATTGACATTGAACATCTGTACAACGAGGTAAAGAGGCTCACGGACAAGGGCATTTCCATCACTCCCGAAAACCTCAAGATAAGCGAAAAGGCCGTAATCTGCATGCCCTACCACAAGCTCCTCGACAATCTGGAGGAGGACAGGCTCAAGGACAGGGCCTATGGCTCCACAAGGCGGGGCATAGGACCGGTATACGGCGACAAATATATGAAAAAGTCAGTCAGAATGATTGACCTTCTCAGCCCCGAGACCCTTGATGAAAAGGTACGGGGGCTGGTTGAGTGGAAAAACCTGACGATAAAGGGCGGCTACGGAGTAGAGGCCGTGGACGCGGACGAGATGGTCCGCTGGCTCCGTCAGTACGGCGACTGGCTCAGACCCTTTATCTGCGACACCACGCTCCTGCTGGGCGAGGCCATAAAGGCCGGCAAGAACATACTGTTGGAGGCGCAGCTGGGAGCCCTTAAGGACATCGACTACGGCATAGTGCCCTACACCACATCCTCCTCAACGATTGCGGCCTATGCGCCAATCGGCGCGGGCATTCCCTATGCAAAGCTTGACCGCGTAATCGGCATCACCAAGGCATATTCAAGCGCGGTCGGCGAAGGGCCCTTTACGGTGGAGTTTTTCGGCGAGGAAGCGGAGAAGCTCCGCGAGGCGGGCGGCGAGTATGGAGCTGCCACCGGAAGGCCGAGGCGCGTCGGACCCTTCGACGTGGTTGCCACAAAGTACGGTGCTTTGATTCAGGGCGCTACCGAAATTGCGCTCACCAAACTCGACGTCCTGTCGTATATGGACAAGATTCCGGTCTGCGTCGCCTACGAAATCGACGGCGAGCGGACCACCAACTTCCCGGTCGGGGACAGGCTCGACAGGGCAAAGCCGGTTTACGAGTATCTTGAAGGCTTCAAGACCGACATCTCCGGCTGCAGGAAGCCGGAGGATTTGCCCAAAGCGGCGCTTGATTATATATACTTCATAGAAAAAGCAATCGACTGCAAGATAAAGTACGTTTCGGTCGGCCCGAGCCGCGACCAATATATAATAATGTAATCGAAACCGCAAAGAAGCGGCGCTGCTTATATTGGCGCCGCTTTTGCTGATACTAGATATAAAGCCCGCCGCAAACTGAGACAATAAAACTTGCAGGGGCGGCAGAAAAACAGGGGAGAAATTGATGGGAAAGCAAAATCAAAAGGTTCTGGTGCTTGATTTCGGCGGACAGTACAAGCAGCTAATAGCTCGGCGCGTCCGGGAATGCGGAGTGTACTCTTCAATTGAGCCGGGCGACATGCCGGCTGATGAGATAAGGAAGATAGCTCCGATTGGCATAATACTGACAGGCGGGCCGAGCAGCGTCTACTCGGAGGACGCGCCGCGCTGCGACCCCGAGCTGTTCAGTCTCGGGATACCGATTCTCGGCATATGCTACGGAATGCAGCTTATGTGCCATACGCTCGGCGGGGAGGTCGCGCCCTGCGATGTGAGCGAATACGGACAAACCGCCGTTGAGCTTGACAATACGTCTCCCCTGTTTGAGGGGCTCAGCTTGTCCGAGACGGCGCTTATGAGCCATACCGACAGGGTTTCGAGACTTCCCGAGGGCTTTGAGCGCATAGCCGAGAGCAAGGACTGCAATTTTGCGGCGATTCAGAACAGGGACAGGCGGCTTTACGGAGTGCAGTTCCACCCGGAGGTCGAGCATACGCCGAACGGCAAAAAGGTAATCTACAATTTTCTGTATAATATTTGCGGTGCGAAAGGTGACTACTCGATGAAAGATTTTATTGAAAAACAGATAGAAGCGATTAGAAAGCAGGTCGGCGATGAGGAAAAGGTTCTGCTCGCCTTGTCGGGCGGCGTCGACTCCTCGGTCTGTGCCGCCTTGCTCTCGAAGGCGATACCCAACAGGCTGATATGCATTTTTGTGGACCACGGGCTAATGCGAAAAAACGAGGGCGACCAGATAGAGGCCGTGTTCTCGAAGCGCGACCTGGTGTTCGTGCGCGTGAACGCCGAGGACAGGTTCTTAGCGAAGCTAAAGGGCGTCGTTGACCCCGAGCAGAAGCGCAAGATTATCGGCTCGGAGTTTATCAAAGTCTTTGAGGAAGAGGCGAAAAAGTTCGGGAAAATCCGCTTCCTCGCCCAGGGCACGATATATCCCGACGTGATAGAGTCCGGAGTAAATTCGGCGAACATAAAGAGCCACCACAACGTAGGCGGCCTGCCGGAGAATATGGACTTTAAGGAGCTGGTCGAGCCGCTGCGCAGCCTCTTTAAGGACGAGGTAAGGCAGGTCGGCCGCGAGCTCGGGCTGCCCGAGTCTATAGTAAACCGCCAGCCCTTCCCGGGGCCCGGCCTTGCAATTCGCTGCATAGGCGAGGTCACGAAGGAGAAGCTCAATATCCTGCGCGAGGCGGACGCGATATTCCGCGAAGAGGTGGAGAAGTCCGGCGTAAAGGTCCAGCAGTATTTCGCGATTCTGACCGGCATACGCTCCGTCGGCGTGATGGGCGACGGCCGCACCTACGACTACACGATAGCGCTTCGCGCGGTGAACACGACGGACTTCATGACCTGCGAGTACGCAAAGCTCCCGCATGAGCTGCTCGCCAAGGTCTCTTCCAGAATAACGAACGAGGTCAAGGGCGTAAACCGCGTCGTCTACGACATAACCGGCAAACCCCCCGCGACCATCGAGTGGGAGTAAAGATAATCTCAAAAAAAATACAGGCATTACTGGCTATTGCAGTCGGTAATGCCTTTTTTGCGGTTATTTGGTTCGACAAGCTAGGATGTTGCTGTTTCATTCTGTATGAAAAACAGTGCAAAATATTTGCAATGTTTATCGAACCCAGCCCTATTAATAAAGCATAGTTGTGTTCATTGTAATCGCTAAACATTGAAAAAAGAATTGCGGCTACCCCAAAAAGGGAAAGCACAATAGCGATTCCCCGATATGCCTTTATCTTCGTATTCATCATTTTCTGCCAAGTATTTTGAGCTTGAATTCCTGCACTTTCGCAATTGTTCCTGTTACATACAAAACCCCCATCAGCATTGCGGCAAGGGATAAACCGCTGGTCGTGCCATCGAGGAAGCCGACCCAGAAAGTAGGAGGCAGGTCCAGGAAACGCATTCCGAAATTAACAATAATCGAAACAATTCCCACAACGAAATACACAAGAGTGACCTTGGCCATTTTCTTCTTTCCTTCATTGCTGTACTCAGCGACCTTCATTACGGTTTCTTTCATTTCTGCGTCCATTTTCTCGCTCTTCCTTTCGCCATCTAAAATCTCACGGAGGTCCACACAAAAAAGATCAGACATTTCAATCAGGATATCCAGGTCCGGCAGGTTGTAACCGGTTTCCCAACGGGATACGGTTCTTCTTGCGACATTGAAGTGCTCTGCGAGCTGTTCCTGGGTGAGGTTCTTTTCCTTTCGAAGCTCTTTTATGAAATTACCTACCTTGTTCTGATCCATTGAGTATGACCTCCTTGCAAGACCAAGATTAGCAGAAGATGTCTTCAAAAAACAGGACACAAAGCGAGCACAGCCCTGTTTAGTTAATGAGACAGCAAATGTCTCACAATAATAACTTGCAAAACCGACCAGATTATACCATGATATATATTTGTTGTATATATTGTTTATACAGAATTTCTATTGCAAGGAACAGTGAAAACAGCATAAAAAATCTGACCAACAAATGATAAAATAACCTCTGAAAAGATTTATAATTTGCAGAATATACACCGGCAAGTCTAGAAGTCTTGCCGGTTATTGTTTTTTGAGCGTTATATCGTGTTTAAGTTAATAAAGAAAAAACCCTGTAGTTGTTGAAACTACAAGGTTTTTCCCCGGTCCGAGTGGCTAAACTTGAACCAGTGGCCTATATAGCCCGTTCAAGGGAAGTATTACACAATTAAACCAGTTTTTTGCCAAATAAAGCGCGATTGACCGACGGCTGCTCTTCCTGTCAATTACGCGGTTGAAAAGCATATGACTTGAACTCTATATTTCATTCGCCAGTTTATTCGCCGCGTTGGTTAACGGTATCTCCCGTATTCTTTTACCGTTTCAAACAAGGCGATAACATTATCGATTTTTGCTCCGTCAATACCGGATGATGTTCTGAATATATAACCGCCTCCGGGCATTGCTTTGTCTAAGAAGCGTTTAGTTTCCTCGACGACCTGTTCCTTCGTTCCGAACTGAAGCAGCGTACTGGGGAACCCGCCGCCTATGCAGGCAACGCCTTTCAGTTCCTTTTTTGCGAGCTCTATATCAATCGTTTCAAATCTGTAAAGTATCTTTCCCTTAGGGGCCTGCTTGAGATATTTGAGTCTGCTGTTATATTTGCCTTCGCAGAACATATCGGGAATCAGACCGGCATCGATTTCAGCCTGCATCAGCTCTTTCATGTGCCGCCAATAGAACTTTTCATAGTGCTCGTCGCTCATGAAACCGTCGATGCCCTTATGTAGATTTGCCGTAATAAACAGTCCGTTCTTCGACCCGTCTTTGTTGCTGTTTCTTATGCGCTGCAACTGTTTTTGGTGGTACTCTTCTATATATTTGAGCACTTCTTCCTCGTAGGTATAAAGGTCGGAGAGCGACAGAACGGTCCCGCGATAATTATCACTGTAGTTATCGAAAGGAATTGCCGCTGCGCCGCCGGCCCAAAAATCGGGATAGCCCATATTGACTAGCTCCTGTACAATCTCGCCGAAACGCTTCCGCTGTTTTCTGTAAAAATCGCCGATTTCAAAGAGTATTTCCAGCGAGCGTCTTACTTCGGGCTTTGACAGTTCCAGCGCGACATTTATGGTCGCACGGTTATCATAATTCAGCTCTAGGTCTTTAAAGCTGTCAAACACTCCGGCGATTCTTGGTAGGAATTTACGCAGGCGCCAGCCGGTGCGGTCTGAGAAAAACTCATCGAACTCTTCGTCAAGAAGCATGGGATATTCAATAAACTGATGAAGAGAGTCGTCGTCAATTCGACCTCCCTTCATTCCTGCGATAATCATGTTCTTAGGCTGAGACATCTCATGCCCGATGCCTTCGCCGAAAAAGTATGCGGCGCTTTTGGGGACAACATCGGGGTCAAAGTCCTTCATGAACTTTATCGCGGCCTCACGATAGATCTCCAAGTCCGTGTCATAAATGGCGTCCTTCATCTTGTAGCCTGCGTAGTTGATCATGAATTTGCCGCCGTCGATAGCTATCGGAACCCGGTCGGGCTCGCGAAGTTCCAAGGCGTCGTTCATCCTCTTAAATTTTTCGTCATATTTCTTCTGTATTTCGGGCGTCATGGTATGTCTCCTTTGTTTGATGATAATTATCTAGTTATATTGTTTCAAAAATATATTATATTCCTGACCGCGAAAAGAGAAATATCAATAACGGCTATCGTTATAAAGGTTTTGTAATATAAGATGAGGCGTTAATTTTCAAAGGAGTGCTTTCCACAAAATCTAAAAACTGTTTGATAATTGGACGATTGAAGGGTATCATCGCTGCGGCAACATGGCGTTTGGTCGCCGGGTTATCATATCTGATTTTGATGCTTTTTATGTTCTTGTTGATTGGTTTTATGTCTTCACTCAGAAAAGTGACGCCCATTCCAAGATCGAGCATAACCATGACGGCCATCGCTGAGTTTGTCCTTGTTATACATCCCGGCGTGATGCCATAGTGATTGAAGATGTTGCTCAGGTGATTTTTCTGATTCCAGCTCAAGTTAATGTCGGACGGACAAATAAAATTCTGACCGTTAAGCATCTCCGGCGTAACTTCGTCATATTGGCTGAGAGGGTGACAAAGACCGACGCCTATGGTGTAATTTGAATCCGATATGACTACCTGCTTGATAGAGTTCTTGCCTTCAATACGTGTCTGGGGGGTAAAAATGACGTCGCTCTTTTCTGCCAGCAGGCTTTCAAATAAATTGTCGTAATGATACTCGTGAAGTACAATTGAGCATTGCGGAAACTCCTTCATGAATTTACCTATGTAAAATTCTGCAAATTTCAAATCATATCCCCCGAAACCTATGTCAAGCCGTGTGGTAGAAGTTTTTGATATCTCTAGCCCGGATTGCTTTGCAAATTCGTAAGCCTCGACTATCTTTGTTGCTTCTACAAGAAAATAAGCTCCGGAAGGAGTTAGTTCAACATAATGATGCGTTCGATTAAACAGCCGAAAGCCAAGTTCGTTTTCAAGACTGGCTATGTTGCGGCTCATTGCCGTTTGCGCAATATGGCACTCCTCGGCGGCTCTCGAAAAATTGAGATGCTTTGCGACACAACAAAAATATTTCAGCTTTTGAATATCCATGGGGTATCCTCCTGTGTGCTAATATAAAGCTAATTAAGCAATATGTTCTTTTGCATTATAACAGATTTGTTCTAACGATACAATATGTGAGCATTTCACAAAATCTTAAAAAGCGTATATAATCCAGTCGAGGAATGAAGCCTCAAAAAATAATTACATAGGAGGATAACATGAAGAAGGTATTAGCGTTAGTGCTCGCGCTGCTTATGTTGTTTTCCCTTGCTGCCTGTGCGGGCGGAAACAAAAACACCGGTCAGTCAAATACGGGCGGCAATAATGAGGGCAAAAAGCCGGAAACGCTGAAAATCAGACTGGCCCACGACTATCAGCCCGGTTCGGCCAACTACGACGGTATGGAAGAATACAAGAAAAGGGTCGAGGAGAGAAGTAACGGAACTATCATAATCGACTTGTACAGCAAAGGTGAGCTCTCCGGAAGCAACTCTCAGACCACGTTTAAGCTTCTCCAGTCGGGCGATATTGACATGGCTATAGTACCACCTCCCAACACCGACGCATGGCAGCTCTACTATCTGCCGTTCTTCTTCAGAAACCAGGATGTTGCGCTTGATGCTAGCGAGGGCAAGGGCGGACAGATGATGCTAAGTCTCCTTAGGGGCAGCAACAACGTCGAAGGCCTCTGCTTCCTCCCGATCGCAATGAGAGCCATGACGAACAGCAAGCGCCCAATCGAGACTCCCGCCGACATAAAGGGCCTGAACTTCCGAGTTCTTGACGTCCCCGCAATGGTCGCATTCATGAAAGCGTTCGGCGCTTCCGCCGTTCCGACCTCCATGGCCGAGCTTTACATGTCACTCCAGAACGGCACTGTTGACGGACAGGAGAACCCGCTAGACACCATACTCAGCCGCGCTTTGTACGAGGTCCAGGACTATCTCTCCATCACAGATCATCTCTGGTCCTTCTCTGTGTTTGCAGCAAACGGTAAGTTCTGGGACAGCCTTACTGATGAGCAGCGGACACTGCTGAAAGAATGCGCTACCGAAATTTCGAGATATGTCAAGGAGCTCGCTCCTAAGGTTGACGAAGCTGCTTATGACAAGCTCGTTAATGAGTATGGAATGAAAGTGAACAAGCTGACAGATGAACAATGGCTTGAGTTCCAGAAGATAGCCAAGTCCGTATGGAAGGAAATGGAACCCACCATTGGTTCCGACATTCTTTCCGCTTACATGGCTGACCTTGGCCTCACCTGGGATTAACAAGATAATGTGATTTTATGATAATTGCTCGCTGCCCGATACGGTGAGCGAGCAATTATCATATCATAATCAATATGATAGAGAGGTGATGCCTTGATGAAAAAGTTAATCTCTGTCTTGGATAGGATAATGAGAACGATTGAAAGAGCCGTTCTGTTTGCATCTGTTTCCATAATGCTTATCGTAACTTTTATTGAGGTATTGGACGCAAAGTTTTTACATGCAAATCTTATGTGGACAAGCGAAATTAACAGAATAATGCTCGTATGGTGTATACTGTCCGGAGCTTCCGTTGCCGCCGGTACAAGAAGTCATCTCGGAGTAGAATTTATTGTATCGAGGCTCCCCAAAAAAGTCGCGAGATGGATTGTTCTCCTGACGGACCTTATATGCGTATTTGTGTGTGGCTACATAATTGCGTCCGGCATCGCGCTTGTTTCCATGCAGTTTAGGCTCGGATCTGTGTTTTCAATAACGCGTTGGCCGACGCCTGTCGCAGAACTGGCTGTTCCTGTATGCTTCGCATTTATGCTGCTCAGGATACTGTTTACGACTTATTCGGACTTCACTAAAAAGGATGAAGAGGAGGGCAAGGGTTAATGCTGATAATGTTGCTGGCGCTGTTCCTTGTGACCATGTTCCTTGGAACCCCTATCGCCTTTTCCATGTCGTTTTCCGCGCTTGCCGCTAATCTTTCAAAAGGTGCGGTTTCTCTTATGCTGGCCGCACAGCAGTGCTATGACTCAACAAGTAATCTTTCCTTGCTCGCAGTCCCGTTTTTTATGCTCGCCGGAAATATTATGAACATGGGCGGCATTTCCAGGCGGCTGATAAACTTCTGCCGTCTCTTTGTCGGAAGAATTCGCGGCGGACTTGCAATCGTCGCTGTTCTTGCGTCAATGATTTTTGCCGCAATATCCGGTTCCGGCCCGGCGACCGTCGCCGCACTCGGCGTGTTTATGATCCCCGCCATGATGGAAGACGGCTATGACGTTGGCTTTGCCGGTGCCTTAATGGCAAGTGCGGGAAGCCTTGGTATCATTATTCCGCCCAGCATCCCGATGGTCTTATATGCGTCCCTTGCCGGATGCTCGGTAGGAACGATGTTCTGTGCCGGTGTTGTCCCCGGTATCGTTCTTGGCCTGGTAATGATGATATATTCATACATTGTTGCCAGAATAAAAGGCTATAAACCCGCTCCGTTGAATACACCAACTTTCAAGGACAAGGTGAAAGTATTTGTAGACGGCATCCCGGCAATAATGATGCCGGTTATCATCCTTGGCGGTATCTACACGGGGTTCTTTACACCAACACAGGCCTCCGGAATCGCGGTTATTTACGGGCTGATTCTAGGCGTATTTGTTTATAAAGAAATCACGTTCGCCCAAATCAAAAAGATGTTTATTGAATCCGGCATTACAGCAGCGTCCGCCATGCTCATTGTTTCACTGGCTGACGGCTTTAACTGGATAATCACCACAAACAGAGTTCCCAAGCTGTTGAGCGACTGGCTCCTCGGAATCTTCACCACTCCCGCCGGAATTCTCATTGCACTTGTAGTCCTTCTGACGATCATCGGCTGCTTCATGTCAGTCAATGCGGCTATGATAGTCCTTACGCCGATACTCGTGCCGGTCATGTCTTCTTTCGGAGTGAGCCCTATAGTGCTCGGAGTAGTTATTATCATTTGCACCTCGCTCGGCATGGTAACGCCGCCGTTCGGCGTCAACCTCTTTATCTCCGCGGGTATAGCGAAAGTGCCGTTTGACTGTATGGTGAAACAAGCCTTCATATTGACTGCCTTATTGCTTGCTTCATTGCTGGTAATGGTATTTATACCTGAGATTATAACATTCCTGCCGAAACTGCTTGGAATGAGATTATAAAGGAGGAATTTCAATGGAGCGCACGAGAGAAATGCACGTTGCCGAAAGGCAGCGCAGAATGGCAATACTCGATAGAATTATGGAGGAAAATAATCTCGATGCTATTGTTTGTCACGGGAACGGAGCGATGGCCTACCAGGCAGACGTCAAATTTATGACGGATCTGGTAACTCCCTGCGGACGTATATATTCGATAATGGTCAGAGGCGAGCAGCCATACGCTATTCTTGCAAGGCCGGATTCGGGATTCCACGCAAAGCGAAATACATTCCTGGACGAGGATCACGTTATAATTGAGCCCGACATGATCGGATATATCTGCGACAGGATAGAAAAACTCCCCGGGGAGAGGCCTCGCGTCGGCGTGCCTATGCTGGAAGAGTATCCGAAGCTGATGACGGACGCCCTTCTGAAAACAAAGGCTGAGATAGTCGATATCACCGAAGCTTTTATCGTCGCAAAAGCTCCCAAGGCGCCTTATGAGCTTCAGCTCATAAAAGAGGCATCCGACCTGTCGATTGCTGTGTTTGAAGAAGTGGTCAAATTCATCAAGCCCGGCAGAACCGAAAAGGAAGTCATAGGCTTTGCAGAGGGATATCTCAGAGCCCATGGTGCGGAGGACCTGCTAATCCTTTGCAGAGGAGAGTATCCCCATGCATTTATCAACCGCCCGACTTTCCGCAAGATCGGACCGGAGGATATCTTCGTATTTTCAGTTGAGATTGCCGGCGTCTACGGATACTGGACCCAAATCATACGTCCAATATTCATGTCGAAGAACTCCTACAAGGAGACTTATGATATCCTTTGCAAAGTCAAGGAAGCAATCAATGCCGGTGTTGAGAAATTTAAGCCGGGCAACAGAATCTGCGACATAGCAGAGGCGATTTCAAACGTTGCCAATAAGTACGGCCTTAGCGAAGGAATATGGTCCGGTCACTCCATGGGTATAGACCTTGGTGACGGATATAATATTGGCAAAAGCAACAAGATGGAGATTGTGCCGAACATGATTCTTACCTTCCATCCCAGCCTGCTTGACAAGAATGGCGAGGGCGTACTTTATGCGGATACATATGTATCAACAGAAAAGGATGCCGTGTGTCTGACAGATAAGTACACAGATACTCCGTATCTTGAAGATTTAATAAAGCTTATACCGTAAAGGAGCACTAATCGATGATAACAGACGAAAAATACATAGCGGAGCGCGACAGACGAATTGCGCTGTTAAATAAACTGATTGAGGATACCAAGGTAGATGCGCTGCTTTTCACCGGAACGGCTCAACAGGCGTATCAGGTGGCGACCAAGTATGTCTGCGGCTACCAGCTTACAACAAGGCGGAACTTCATCTTTATGAAGCCGGGCGAAATGCCCAGATTGGTTGTACATACAGCAGGCCAGCACTTTCATGCAAGAAGAGTCGGCTGGCTTCCTGAAGACTGCGTTTTCGGCGGGCAGATGCTTGAGCGCGTAATAGAATGGATAAAAGAGCTTAAGCTTAGTCATCCGAGGCTCGGTATGTACGATACCGCCGAACTGCCTATGTCGATATACAAAGCAATCACAGACACAGGCGCTGAAATCGTTGACATTACAAAAGAATTCACGGTTGCAAGACAGCCCAAATCAGACTTTGAAATTGAGCTTATCAAGCAGGCATCGGAGCTTGCCGTTGCTTCCTTCGAGCATGTTGTAAAAATCGCAGAGGTCGGCATATCCGATCGTCAGCTTGTCGGCGCCGGCGAGGGATATCTGAGAGCGCACGGCGCTGAAGACACCCTTGTACTTTCGAGGGCGGAATATCCTCATGCTTATATCTGCCGCCCAGGCGATTACAAGATGGAGCGGGACAGCGTGTTCCTTTACTCGGCAGAGGTGGCGGGTCCTTTCGGTTACTGGACGCAGGTAATCAGGCCTATTTTCTTCAGCAAGGGCTGCCAGCCCGAGGTAAGGCGCATACTGTCCATCATCCGCGAAGCGGAGGCTGCCGGTGCGGAAGCCATGAAAATAGGCAACACAATTGCCGATGTGGCCAAAGCGATTGAGAAGGTCGTTGCTGACCACAACTGCAAGACCGGTATCTGGAGCGGACACGGCATGGGGCATGACCTCGGGGACGGAGTGGACATTGGGAATATGAACGATATGGAAATAGTTCCGAATATGATTCTGACGCTGCATCCGAGCGTGCTGAGCGATAAGGACGGTTTCCTGTTCGGTAACACATGGAGAGCTACGCCGAACGGTGCGGAGCTGTTGACGCCTCAGTATTATAATGTGGAAGATATAGATGAGCTTAAGGAGCTTGTTAGATACAAGTAATAACAAAATACTTCATAAGGGCTGCATCGATTGTTTTGAATTAACCGCCTCGCAAATAAACGGACATTGAAAGAGAAGGCCTCCTGTTGTAGAATAAGGTTGCGACAGGAGGCTAATCTTATGGGATAAAGGCAGCAATTTTGCTAAAAAATGAAATGCTCTCACGCAGTTTTATCTCAGGCGACGGCCCGTACACGTCAAAATGTTAAGGAGTGATTATCGTGACAATGCGCGAAAAGTACGCGGAATACATACGCAGACAGGAAGAGACTGCATCGGCTCCACTGGGCAGGTTATGGACCAATCAGGAAAAACGCTGTATCGAGCCGTTCAAAATATTCGGAAATCTCTACTATGTCGGAGACAACTGGGTCTGCGTGCACCTTATCGACACGGGCGAGGGGCTTCTCCTGCTCGACGCGGGAAACTGCGGGGCGACGGCCATGCTTATCCATTCCATCTGGTCGCTTGGCTTCAATCCCGCGGATGTCAGGTGGATTATACTCACGCACGGGCATCTGGACCACTTCGGGGCGGCTGTGTTCATGCGAAACATGTTCGGCAGCAAAATTTATCTGTCGGAGCCGGACGCCAGGATGTTTAAGGAGAAGCCGGAGCTGTCCCTGATTCAGGAAAACCCGGATGTTTCGTGCCGCTTGTTCGAGCCCGACGAGCTTATTCGCGACGGCGACGTAAAAAGGTTCGGCAATACCGAATTTACGTTCCGTCTTGTGCCCGGGCATACGATGGGCACTGTCGCCTGCTTCTTCGATGTCACCGACGGAGAGAGCATAATGCGGGCCGGCATCTACGGCGGACTTGGGTTTAACACGCTTGAGAAGGATTATCTCATCGAGATAGGCGACACGGAGTACAAGACCCGGCAGATTTTCCTTGACTCCCTTGCAAAGGTGCGCGACGAGCATGTGGACATCTTTGTATACAATCACACCGACCGAAAGTTTATGGAGAAAGTCAAGTCAATGCGCGAGAACCCGGGCAAAAATCCTTTTGTCGACCCCTCGGATTGGGGGAGATACCTCGACGAAAAGCGCAGGGCCCTCCTTGCATTTATGGCCGACCCAAAGAATAATTGACAAGCGGAATTATTAATTGTTGAATAACAATTTACTGCATCACAGATAGCTGCCGCCAAATTAAAAACCTGCCGCGCGTTATTGCAGGTTTTAAAATGGCAATGTGTCCGGTTATAGGGAGCTAACTGATTAAAAAATCGGTTAGCTCTTTTTTCTTGGGAAGGAGGCAAAAGCCAGCCTGATTTTGAGCACCGTTTTCAGAAGTGAGCTTAATACGACTAACTGTCCAGCTCAAAAGCGGTGTAGGATATCAGGCTGATTGACAGCTGATAGTACATCCTCTCAAGAGGGTCGTTAAAGTTCAGGTCGAAAAGCTGCTTAATCCTATCAAGCCTGTACAGCAGAGTCGTGCGGTGAATAAAGAGCACCTCAGAGGTCCGCGCCAGATTCAGGTTGCACTCAAGATAGGCCTTAACAGTATGGTAGTATTCCGTTTTGTGCAAAGCGTCATATCTTAGAAGCTCCATAATCTTGGGTGAGCATACGGCTTCGACGGACAGCTCGCTGATGCTCTGCTCCAAAACGTAATACGGCGCCACGCAGCAGAATCTGTGTATCCAGAAGTGGCTCCAGAGCCGCATTCCGGTTCTGAGCGCTATGTCGGCCTGCTTGTAGATATTGACCAGGTTCTTTATGCCGCCCAGGATATTGCTTACTCCCGCCCTCATGTTCATATCACGCATGTAGGGGGTGAAGGAGTGGAGTATCTCGGTCAAATCTGAAGTAGCCTGTCCCACATTAATGACCGCCACTATTCTGTCCTCGTGCTTAAAGACTTCGGAGTTGGGAATAAGCTTTTTAAGCTGCTTGCATATCGCATCCGAAATGCTTGTAAAGGCCTCCCTGGAGCTTAAGAGGAAAACGACGCAGACATAGCTGTCGGAGCTTCCCCAGCCGTGCTCGTGGACTTTTTTGCTTATATAGGCGCCTTCTCTAATCTTTCCGCTGATTATGTTTGACAGGAAAAGACCGAATGAGTGAGTATCTGAACTTAAGTCGTTGCAGTAGGAGCGAAGCAGGATTTGAATGTATTCTGCCAAATGCTCAAGGAGTTTTGCGTCAGCAGGGGAGAGCTTGTTCTTTCTCTCCGTAATCACAACCCTGCAGAAAAACTCACCGTTGATGAAAAAGTTCTGAACCAGGTTATTGCTTCCCAGGATGCCCGTTTGAAAAAATGCGCCTTTAATGTTAAGCGAGGATTGAAATTCCTTATCCTCAAGAAAGCCCTTAAGATAATTTGCGTCCGACCTCTGATAGCTTTTATTAAGGTACAGCTTAAGGTCGTCCGCTTCGGTAATCACGTTTGTCTCCGCTATGCACTCGAGGGCTGCGTTGTGTATTCCGATAGGGTTCCCGAAGATCTCAACGCTGCAGTCGAGCAGGTTTTGGATGCTGCCCTGCGTCTTTATAACCTGTTGAAGCTGGTTGTCCCAGCGGTTATAGTAGCTGAATACGGCCGAAACGGCGTTGAAAACATCTTGCACACACTCGGTCTCCGGGAATTCCAGCAGGCACTCGCACTGCTGGATTAATTGTTCATCGGGCTTGCCGACTGTAATTAAGGCTTGATAGCGAAAGTTGGGGATGGATTCCTCATTTTTGAGTAAATCGACCACATAAATTATATCGTTCTGAGGAATTGTGTTCGGCCTTAAAAATTCTGCGGAAAGCAGGTTTAACTCGTCGCTGGGATTTCCGTGCACAATGAATGAAAAAAGGCCCGATAACCGCTTGCATATTAGTGCAATACTGACAAACATCCTGAGCCCCTCCTATAATATAGTGAAAAAAGCTGAGAACCCATACAACAATTTGTAGAATTGACATTGGATAACATCGATTTATAATCATTATATACTATGTAGTAAAGAAAGTCAATCAAGCCGGCGCGTCGGACATTTTCAAAGAGGGAAAGAATATGAATTTGAGGCAAAATTTCCTGGAGACGATAAGATGGGGCAAGCCGGAACGGCTGTGTACGGATTTTGGCCCTCTTGTCATGGTCAGAGAACCGGGTTCGAAGGTTTATGACGAGGAGTTTAGAGATGTCTGGGGCGTTAAATGGGGCCTGGGCGCGGACGAAACCTGCAAAAGACCCTGCGTTGTCCCGGGCGATTATGTCATTACGGACATCAGAAAATGGAAGGAACAGATTATCATACCCGATATAGACGGGGATAAGTTCGATTATGAAAAGGCCGCGGCCGAGGCTGCCAAGATAGACCGCAATGAAAACATTGTCTGCCTCAACTGCACCGGCGGCATATTTGAAAGGGCGCATTTTCTGCTCGGTTTTGAAAACTGCCTCGTAGATCTTCTTCTCGAACCGGAGCTTATGGGCGAGCTGATGGACGCCATCGCCGACGTGAAGATTGCTCTGATAAAGAAGACATACGAGGCTGTCCGCTTTGAAGCGATCTTTTATCATGACGACTGGGGCTCCAAGCATGCGCTCTTTTTCAGCCCTGAAACCTGGCGGGAGATTATAAAGCCGAGACACAAGAGGGTAGTGGATGCCGTAAAAAGCCTCGGCGACGGAAACGTCATTTTCATACACCACAGCGACACTTACTTAGAGCCGCTGGTTCCGGAAATGGCGGAACTCGGGATTGACGTCTGGCAGGGCTGCATTCCGCAAAACGACATTGTCAGGCTCCAGAAAGAGCTACGCGGGCGCATCGCCTTTATGGGCGGAATCGACATAGCGAAAATCGACCGAAAGGATTATGACGAAGAAGAGATACGTGCGGAAGTGCGCAGGGCAATTGACACCTATGCGCCCCACGGCGGCTTTATACCCGGCATTCCCAGCGGCAGCGCGCTTTATGACGATGTCCAGAGGATATATCTCGATGAGGTTACAAAATATGCCGAAAAATACTCGGCTGAGAATTTCTGACGGAGGTGCCTTATGAAACGAATTCCTTTTTCCAAGGATGAACTCAAAGTTGTAGGCAAATTCCCGCCTACCTGTCCTCAGGGCCATATAATAGACAAGCTGAACACGCCTATTTCAGCCAGAGAAAATCTTATGGCCTTCCTGCGTAACGAAGCTCCGCTTTGGATGCCGAACGGTGATTACATAACCTTCAGCCCCGCCATCGTTCCCGACAACATAGCAAGGGGTGCGGTGGTCGAAGCGGAGGTCCCCGAGCAGAAAGGCGGACCCGATATGTTCGGCGTGGAGTGGGTTTACGTCGACCTTGTGGAAGGCTCGATGGTCAAACCCGGAAACCCCGTTCTCGCCAACGCCAACGATTGGAAGGAAGTTATTAAATTCCCCGATATCGACTCCTGGGATTGGGAAGGCTGCGCCGAGAGAAACCGTGAGTTCCTCGCAAGCAAGGACGAAGACCCTGTATGGATAACCCAGTATACGGGATTCTTCGAGCGCCTCATTTCCTTTATGGATTTTGAAAATGCCGCCGTTGCGCTTATCGACGACGAGCAGAAGGATGCCGTAAAGGAGCTTTTCTCCACATTGTGCGACCTTTACGAGAAGCTTATAGACCGTTATGTTCACTACTTCGGCATGACAGGAATACTCTTCCATGACGACTGGGGTTCCCAGAAGGCTCCGTTCTTCTCGCTGGATGTTTTCCGCGAAATGATACTTCCGTACATACAGCGCCTTACAAAGTATTGCCACGAAAGGAACATCATTTTTGAGCTGCACAGCTGCGGCCATATCGACCTTCTCATGGAGGGCATCGCCGAAACCGGAATAGATATGTGGCGTCCTCAGCCCATGAACGACATAGACAAGCTTTACAAAGAGTTCGGAGATAAAATCAAATTAGGCGTCAGGCAGCCGATGTTCGGTCCCAATGCGACGGACGAGGAAAAAATAAAGGCTGCGTACGATATGGTTGCCAGATACAATGTGCCCGGCAAATACGTGTATACCATGTCCCATTTCCAGGACCCCGTATTCAGAAAGGCTTTATACGAGGCTAGCAGAATAGCCTACAGCACTCACGAAATTTAATAAAAACTAAGTAATGGGATAACTATAACAGTCGGTAGGAACCTGCCTTGAAGGGGGCGTTACATATCAAAAGGTTTCCGCACGCGGCAGCGATTCTGTTGGTGATTCTATTAATAGCCATGGTGACCACGTGGATATTGCCGTCGGTCACTTTTGAAACAGTGTACGACGAGAATAGCGGAATCAACGTAATAGACGAGAGCACGGTCAAATTCAGCACGACCAACAAGATAATGCCCTGGGAGCTTCCGGGGATTGTCGTCGGCGGTGTGGAAGGCGTGCTTTCCACAATCGTACTCATCTGTGTGTTTATGGGCGCTTTTGCAATTATGAACGCATCCGGAATGTTCAGCGCCTTTATAAGCCACCTGTGCCTTAAGTTCAGCGGCCGTGAGATCAGGCTTGTGGTGCTGATTATGACGGGCTTCTCCCTCTTGGGGCTTGTTGTGATGCCGCACTGTTTCATTGCCTTCGTACCGACGGTTATCATGCTGGCAATCAATATGGGTTTCGACGCGCTGGTTGGGCTTGCAATGGTGCTCTTCGGCGCGACGACCGCCTCGATGACCGGACCGCTGAGCACGGTGACGGCCATGTGCCAGGATGCAGTTGGGCTTCCAATTTTTTCGGGTGCCGGGGTGCGGTTTATCCTCTTCGGAATTTTCCACGTTATAAACCTTGTGTATCTGATTGGCTATGCCAAAAAAGTGAAACGCGACCCCTCCAAGAGCGTCATGGGCGATTACTCGAAGGAACACGCGCTTTTGATGAATAAGGAAAGCAGGAGTTCGGAGGAGAAGCTGGCCCTGAACAAGAGGTATTTCATCGCATCGGCGCTCCTCGTCATAGCGTTTGCGGTGATTATCTACGGAAGCACGGCGCTAAACTTCGGCACGAACGACATCAGCGCCACCTTTGTAGTGTTTGCCATATTGGTGGGACCCGTCCTCGGATTCAGCATATCCGACACAATGAGGCATTTTATCGACGGCGTTAGGGGAAGCGCCAGCACCATCGTGGTAATTTCTCTTGCAGGAGCCATAACCACCATACTCAAACGGGGCGGCGTGTTCAGCACGCTGGTATATTACTCGGCGAAGATTTTCTCCGTGCTGCCGGGCTTCCTGGTGCCTGTCGCCCTGCTGATAATTGTGGGTGTTATGAACTGCATACTGCCCTCGGGACCTGCAAAAGGCGTCCTGCTCATGCCGCTTATCGGGCCTATCGGACAGCTCTCAGGTGTGACCATGCAGACCACCGTGCTGACATACAATCTTGGTGACAGCTTTTCAAATTACCTCCTGCCGTATGATGCGACAAACGCGAGCTATCTTGAAGCCGCAAAAATACCCTACAACATTTGGGTCAAGTTTGTTATTAAACTCTTTGCGATATGGCACATCGTTGGAGCGATTCTGCTTGTCATCATATACTTTGTGGGCTACGGGCCGTTTTAAAAAGCGGAAGGGCTAAGTCTTTTAGCAAGCAATATGAAGAAAGAAGGAAACCGTCATGAAAGTCTTACCTGAAAGCCTCCAGCGCACAATAGATGCGCTGCTCGAGGCTGAAACGCAAATCTCATACGCAAAGCCGGAGATTTACAACGCCTTTGTTGCGGCGGGGGCAGAGACCACCGCCGTCAGCGCATCGGGCCGGGTGATGAAAGGGGCGGATGCCGTCCGAGAGGCGACCGTGAACGTTTCAAGGGGCAATGTGGGTGAGAAAAACCGATTTATCGAGAAGATAGCATGCGATTATGTCGACGGCATGTGCTATTTTGTCATAAAATCGGGTGTTGAAATCGACAAGGAGGATGGTACGACAGACAGCCTGTGCTGGGTGATTACCTATGTGCTGAAAGAGATTGACGGGAAATGGATGCTGGTTCACCGTCAGAACACGCGGGCAAAGCCATAGCAAAAAGAAACCCATAATACTTTTTGGGAGGAGTTTAACAATGATAGATGTTCTCATTACCCTAGTTCTTGTGGTGCTGCTTGTCTGGGGCATCATGAAGAAACTGAACCCTGCATTTATCACCATAAGCCTTGGCATTATTACCCTGGGCGTAATTCAGATTTTCTCAGGAGAGAGCGTCCTGGGCGGCAAGAGCACCGGCAGCTTGTTTTTGGACCTGTTCGAATACATAGTCAATACTGCAAGCTCCCAGTTGGGGCGCAACGTCCTTCTCGTCATGACGGTTATGGGCTATGTATACGTATGCGACAAGCTTAACGCCTCGAAAATGTTCGCCGTCTATGCGGCCAAGCCCTTCAAGAAGGCAAAGAGCCCCTATGTGATAGTGGTTTTCGTAATCGTACTCGGCGCATTCCTGAAACTTGCTATCACAAGCTCTTCCAGCCTTTGCACCATGCTCATCGCCACAATGTATCCCGTTATGCGCGCCGCGGGCGTATCCAGAGGCACTGCGGCTACGGCTGTTACCCTGCCGGGATGCATAATTTGGGGACCGTCGGATGCTAATATATTCCTGGCATTTGAGCTTGCGGGCATTAAGGATTATTCCGTTGTTGACTTCTTCGTCCATTATCAGATTCCTCTGGTAATCATTATTCTTATCGTGTTTGCGATTACGGTTCCGATCTTCTCTAAGATGTGGGACAAGCGCGACAAGGCCAAGGGTATCGCCGACGATGCGAGCGACGTCCAGGTGCTGACGGCCGAGAGCCTCGGCGTGCCGAAGTTCTACGCGATATTCCCGCTGCTGCCGCTTGTTATAATCCTCATCTTCTCGGGCCTGTTCCCCACGACGCCCAACATTTCGGTCGGCGCAGCTCACTGGCTCTGCCTTTTCGTTCTGATAATAGTCGATATCATCGTAAAGCGCAGGTTTGTGAACGGATTCAACGGTTCGGGCGAGTTCTTCAAGGGAATGGGCAACTATCTTGCCATGGGCGGCATGATTATGGTCGGCGCCTCTCTGTTCTCGGATGCGCTTAATGCCGTCGGCGGCATGGCCAACATCGGCAAGGCTCTCACAAGCGGCAACGCAGGCTATGCGCTGACTATTATTCTGGCGGTTATCCTCGGATACATTATCGCCGCCTTTAGCCATGTGTCGCCCGCGCTTAATATCTTTATCCCTCTGTTTGTCGCCGTCTCCGCAATGACCGGACAGAGCATTATCCACATGGTGCTCGCACTGCTCACCGGCGCCTGCATGGGCATTGCGATTCTCCCGACAAACTCGGCTCTTGTTATTGCCAGCGGCTCGCTGGGAGTATCAATACCCGAAATCATGAAACGCAATTTCCTCCCCTCTGCCTGCGCCATGGTTGCGGTAATAATCTCCTGCCTTGTCATGTCCGCGGTAGGATATTAAGACATGCTGCGGCAACCGTCCGGCTTGTATAGGTATGATCGGGGGTAAATGAAGTGACGGAGAGAGAGAATATTCTTAGAATGTTTGACGGCTTGCCTCCAAAGTGGCTGCCGATAGGACCCAGGAGCATGTATCAGGTTGGAAAGCTTGTACCGGAGCTGTTCCGGCCGCATGACAAAGAGGGTTACGACTGGTTCGGCGTCCACTGGCTGCCGCAGAATGAGCTCGGCAGGGTTATAACACACCCGGACATACGCCAAAAGCCGGTGTTGGAGGACGTCACCCGCTGGCGCGAGGAGATTGTCTTTCCTGACCTCGACTCGATTGACTGGGATGCCCTGGCAAGCGATATCGAAAAGGATAAGGAGAATTTAGGCGGCCGCCTGTCGTTCCTGCGCTTTGAAAACGGGCTGTGGGAGCGCCTGACGATGCTGATGGGCTTTGAAAACGCGCTGGCATCCCTTGCCCTGGAGCCGGATGCCTGCAGGGAGTACGCGGAGACAATGGCCGATTTTGATATCCGTGTGCTAGAAAGGCTGCTGGACCTCTATCCATACGACCTTACGATTTACATGGACGACCTCGGTAGCTCGAAGGGGCCGCTTATGTCTCCAGACACCTACAGGTATATATTCAAAGAGCCTACTCGGCGCGTGCTTGCCTACATCAAATCCAGAGGTTCCCATGTGGGATTCCACAGCTGCGGGCGTATGGAGGCCTTTGTCGGCGACCTGGTCGAGATAGGCGTTGAAGTGCTAAATCCCGTGCAGGTGTGGAACGACCAGGCAAGACTGAAAAGAGAATATGGGGACAAGCTTATCTTCTACGGCGGTCTTGACAATCAGCATATAACCGAGATTGCATACCCCGAAGAGGAGAAGGTGCGGGCGGAGGCCAGGCGAGCGGCGTTAACCCTGGGCCCCGGAGGAGGATACATCGTTGAGATGCGTGAGCGCAACACCTGCAAAAACGGTTTGGATGTAAGCGGTATACTCTACCGGGAGCTTGAGCTTTGCTCGAAAGAACTGTACGGCGCATAGCGGTAAATTCTCAGTATATCCGCGTCGATTGCTAAGTGGCGGCAATCGCTCTCTGTGCCGGCATAAATAAATCCATGTCCAGCCTCGTCTTGAAATACACCACAGCATAATCGGGGAAGATTAACCTGTTTTCTATATATTTGATATTCGCATTAGGCTGCAGATTGAAGTATATAGTTCCTCCGTTTTAAATAGGATAATTTTCCCATTCCGTCTTGCCTGCAATATCCCTGCGAGGTGGTGGAAGGGGAACGCTCATAGCGAAAACCTTCCACCACATTTCCGGGGATAAGAAACCCGAAACGCTCACGCCTCAGTCCCTTGGTTAATCTATTTGTGTTTATATGGGAAGGATATGGAAATATAAGCTGCTCACCCCGAAGTCTTGAGATTTGGGGTGAGTTTCTCTTTTGCCTATTCCTTGCGTGTATTTGTGCGGTAGTAAATTTTGTTGGACATGGTATCGGATACATTTATAGGTTTAGGGAGAATAGGAGGGTTCATGCGGGGCAGAAGGAAAACTTAACCTAAATAATGTTGACAAAAGCTGCATATTGATATAAAATACAGAAAAATTAATATGCGCATTTAAGTGCCGCTTCCACCGTTTGGGTGTCAGCGGAGAATAGGGAAATCGGTGAAAATCCGATACGGTACCGCCACTGTAAGCGCGGAGGCGCCGCACGCGGCGAAAGCCAGCCATTGGGAGCTATCCTGATAAGGCAGTGCGGCGGCTGATGAGGCGTAAGTCAGGAGACCTGCTTAAATGCTCGGCTTATGTTCCCTCGGTTAAAGGGGCATAGGCGTTGCTTGCTTTGCAGAAAATCGGCTGCGGCGGTCCTGGTGGCTGCCGCAGTTTATTAGTTTATCCACAGTGAGTTTTGTGTACGAGTTGAATTTTTCCTTTGATGGCATTCAAGGTATGAATATGACCTGAGCATTGCGCTAACGCGGGCATCTTTAAAGACTGATCTATAACAACTATCTCCCCGGCGGCGGAGAAAGGAGAGCGGCCATGAAAAAGGAAATTCCCCGAATAGTAATCGCCGGAACAAACAGCGGCTGCGGGAAGACGACTGTAACCTGCGCCGTGCTTCAGACCCTTGTGAACCGGAAACTGAAGGTCGGCGCGTTCAAATGCGGTCCCGACTATATAGACCCCATGTTCCACAGCAGGATAATCGGGGCCAAAAGCGCAAACCTCGACCTGTTTTTCTTCAAGGAAAACACGCTCAATTACCTGCTTGCCAAAAACGGAGCCGACAGGGACATAAGCGTAATAGAGGGGGTTATGGGCTTTTACGACGGCATGGGACTTGCGACAGCCAGGGCCAGCACCTACGACATCGCGCGTGCGACCCGAAGCCCGGTTGTGCTGCTGCTCGACGCCGGCGGCGCTGCGCTCTCTGTTCTGGCGACACTCCAAGGCTTTCTGAGCTTTTGCCCGGACAATCAAATCCGCGGCGTTATTTTGAATCAGTGTTCAGCCGGGGTCTACCAGGTTTTGTCGGCGGAAATTAAAAGACGTTTTGAGGGGAAGGTCCGCCCCTTAGGATTTATGCCCGCGATTTCCGAGTGCCAGCTTGAAAGCCGCCACCTGGGACTCGTGACGGCGGCGGAGGTTGAAAACCTGCGTGAAAAGCTGCAGATACTGGCGGCTCAGGCCGGGCGCTCGCTTGACCTTGAGGGACTAATCGAACTGTCGAGGAGCGCGCCGCCCGTTTCCTGCACGCCCGTCGAACTGCCGAAGTATCGTGAAACCGTTAGGATTGCCGTGGCGCGCGACAATGCCTTTTGCTTCTACTACGAGGACAGCCTGGAAGCACTGACGGAGATGGGGGCGGAACTTCTGCCCTTCAGCCCGCTGAACGACCAGGAGCTCCCGCCGGGCATCCACGGACTGTACCTGGGCGGGGGTTACCCCGAGCTCTACGCTAAGGAGCTCAGCGAAAACAAATCGATGCTTTCTTCAGTGCGCGGGGTGCTGGAGCAGGGCCTGCCCTGCATCGCGGAGTGCGGCGGGTTTATGTACCTTACTGAGTTTATAGGCGGCCATCCGATGGTCGGGTTTCTCCCGGGCAGAAGCTTCGACTCGGGGAAGCTCACAAGGTTTGGTTATATCAGGCTGAAGGCAAAAGAGGACAATATGCTCTGCCGGGCGGGGGAGGAAATCCCCGCGCATGAGTTCCACCACTGGGACAGCGAGCACACGGGCGGCTCCTTCACCGCCTTAAGAGACTCCGGCGAAGGCTGGGACTGCGTGGTTGCGACGGAGACTTTATACGCAGGATTCCCGCATTTTCATTTTTACGCCAACCCTACCTTTGCAATATATTTTTACGAAGCCTGCCTGAGGGAGAAGCGCCGCCGCGGCTTAAAGCCGTGAGGAGTAAGGCGTTTAAGAAATAAGCCCTTGCAGACCGGGGGAAAGCCTGTCGACAGAGCTTTGTCGCAAAATTTCAGAAGGCTGGCTTTAGCGCAGCCAATGCGCGGAAAGGAGCAAACGATGGCGAAGAACATAATGATTCAGGGCACGATGTCCAACGCCGGCAAAAGCCTGATTGCAGCTGGCCTGTGCCGCATTTTCAGACAGGACGGATACCGTGTCGCCCCCTTTAAGAGCCAGAACATGGCGCTCAATTCCTTCATTACGCGCTCGGGAGGCGAGATGGGAAGGGCGCAGGTTGTTCAGGCGGAAGCCGCCGGAATAGAACCCGACGTCAGGATGAACCCCATACTCTTAAAGCCCACGACCGATGTGGGAAGCCAGGTGATTGTAAGCGGCCGCGTTGTGGGAAACATGCGGGCGATGGAGTATTACCATAAGAAGCGGGAATTTTACCCCCTCGTGCTGGAGGCTTACGAGAGCCTTGCATCGGAGTACGATATCATCGTAATCGAGGGCGCGGGGAGCCCCGCCGAGATAAACCTCAGGCGTGACGACATTGTGAACATGGGCCTTGCCAAGCTTGTGGACGCTCCGGTCCTGCTCGTGGGCGATATCGACAGGGGCGGCGTGTTCGCGCAGCTCTACGGGACAATCTCCCTGCTTGACAATGACGAGCGCGCCCGCGTAAAAGGGATGGTCGTCAATAAATTCAGGGGCGACCGCTCGATTCTCGAGCCGGGCATCAGGGAGCTTGAGAGGCTTTGCGGCGTGCCTGTCGCGGGCGTTGTGCCTTATGTGCATGTCGACATCGACGACGAGGACAGCCTCTCAGAGCGCCTCGGCAGGTCGACGAAGCGCAAACTTATCGATATAGTCGTGATAAGGCTGCCGCGAATCTCAAACTTTACCGATTTCAGCCCCTTTGAGCGATACGGCAACGTCTCCCTGCGCTATGTGGACGATGTTTCGGAGCTGCACAAACCGGACATGATTATTCTCCCCGGAACAAAGAGCACCATCGCGGACCTTGTCTGGCTGCGCGAGAGCGGCCTTGAGGCTGCAATCAAAAAGGCCGCGGACATAGGGACGCTCATTTTCGGGGTGTGCGGAGGCTACCAGATGCTTGGCCGGAGAATCTCCGATCCGGAGCGGGTGGAGAGCGCGGATTTTACGGAGATACAGGGCATGGGGCTTCTGGATATGGACACGGTTTTCCGCGGAGAAAAGGTGCAGAGCCAGGCGAGGGGCGTTTTCGGGCCCATCTCGGGCATGCTGGCGGAATTAAGCGGGAAAGCCTACGAGGGCTACGAAATCCACATGGGCCGAAGCGAGGAAAAAATGCCCGCGCTCACAGGCGAAGGCAATGTGTACGGGAGCTATATCCACGGGATTTTCGACGCGCCGGGCATAAGCGACACGGTTCTAAGAGCGCTCTGCGCCACAAAAGGGGTCGACTTTGCGGCGCTGGAAACCCAGGATATTCGGGAGTATAAGGAGCGGCAGTACGATTTGCTCGCCGACGCCCTGCGAGGCGGCCTCGACATGGACTTTGTCTACCGTGTTTTGAACAAAGAGGTGTAAGTTTGCAAACGGTCATTTCATATCAGCCCTTGGATTAAAAGGAAAACCGCCGCTTCCGGCCTTGACGCCCATGCGTTGGCTGAGGCCGGCAAGCCTCGAGTGCAAGAACAATATTTAAAATAAAATATCGACAGCAGTGCAGTAACGCGCCAATCGTCCGATTGGGCGTTTTAAAAGGGAACACGGTGCAAATCCGTGACAGCCCCCGCTACTGTGATACGGACGGACGCCTCAATAAATGCCACTGGCGAAGGCCGGGAAGGCGCAGGCAATCCGGTTGATGTTAAGTCAGGAGACCTGCTGCATTGCTCGCGCTCGCTTTCGGTGGGAAAGTAAAGAGGCAATCGGCTTTCAAGGCAGTGGTCTTTTTGCGCTTTCTACCGTTAGCGCAAAATCCACTGCCTTTTTTGTGAGGAATTTCCGCCTCAGACTTGATTTGCAGGAGTTTAAAACTGAGAGATTGTCCTCTCTGTTTGAAAAAAACGAAACAAGAAGGGAATGGACAGGATGAAAAAAACGCTGAAATGCTCAGTCGCGCTTTTGCTTGCGGCGCTTATACTGGCGGCCGCGGCGGGCTGCTCGTCTTCACCGAACACAGCGCCTTCTACGGCAGGCAGCGAGGCTCCGAGTTCCGGGGAAGAAGCGGATGGTAGGCTTGTTTTCGACCGGGAGGAGAAGCTTGAGTACGCTACGGAGTTTAGGCTGTGGCACTATGAAGGCGGGTACAAGGAGTTCACGGTGAGCTCAGCGCCCGATAAGAAGTACCTCATAGTGCCGGAAAACAAGGGCCTGCCCAAGGACTTGGAGGAGGGCACCGTTGTCTTGAAGCAGCCTCTGAGCAGGATTTGCTTCAACAGTTCGAGCCTTGTCTCTCTCGTCGACGCAATAGGCGGCCTCGACCGCATAGCGACGGTCGGTTCGAAGATTGACACCTGGTACATCGACAATGTTGTCGCAAAGATGCGCTCCGGCGGGATTAAATTCTCGGGCAGCTTCAGGACTCCGGACTTTGAAATGCTGACCGGCGAGGGTATTCAGCTTGTGATAGACACCACGATGCTTGCAAACCATCCTGAAATCACGGCAAAGTATGACGAGCTTAACATACCGTATTTTATGGAAAGCTCCGCCAGAGAAGGGCATCCGCTCGGCAGGGTCGAGTGGGTCAAGCTGCTCGGCGCCCTTTTGGGACTTGAAGATGAGGCGAGGGCTTACTTTAAAGAGCAGGTTGACAGGGTAAGTGCAGTCACGGCAAGAGAGAAGACGGGGAAAACCGTCGCGATGTTCTACCTGAGCACGGATGCCCAGCAGGTCTATCCCAGAAATGGCGGCGACTACATGGCTAAGATGATAGGCCTGGCGGGCGGCACCTACATAATGGCCGATATCGAGCCGGACAAGCCGGGCGGCACGGCGATGACGCTGGAGGATGTCTATTCGCGCTGCGTGGACGCGGATTATCTCTTTTACATAAACTTCTCGTTCAGCTTCCGTTCGCTTGAGGAAATGGTAGAAACGCTCCCGCTTCTGGCCGACTTCAAGGCGGTAAAAGAGGGCAGGGTTTACATAACGTCGCCCAGCTTCACGCAGTCCACCGCGGCGATAGGCGAAATAATAGAGGATATGAACGCTGTGCTAAGAGACCCGGGTATCGAAAGCACAAATAGTCTTATAAAACTCAAGTGAGTCCTGATTTAATACCGGCGTCGCTCATCACGCCGCCGGGAAAAGGAGCCGATATGAATAAATTTAAAGTCATCAGATATCAGCTTGTTTATCTCGTACTTTTGTTACTGATAGCCCTGGCCATGGTGCTGAATGTAAACGCCGGCAGCGTCAGCATGTCGCCGCTTAGAATTTTCAAAATAATATTCATGCGCTTTGAAGAGGGAAGCGTTGAGAGCAATATAATCTGGAAGATACGGCTGCCGCGCTCGCTGACGGCGGCTATCTTAGGCGGAGCGCTCTCCATTTCCGGCCTTCTGCTGCAGACCTTTTTCCGCAATCCCATAGCCGGTCCCTTTGTGCTGGGCATCTCCTCGGGGGCAAAGCTTTTCGTTGCGCTCGCAGTTATATTTATTGCGGGCAGGTTCGGCGGGATACCGCCGTATGCGATGGTATTGTTCTCCTTTATAGGTTCGCTCATCTCTATGGGTCTAGTGCTCTTGTTCTCGCAGAAGATAAAAAGCATGTCCGTTCTGCTCGTAATCGGGATAATGATAGGTTACATATGCTCCGCAGTAACGGACTTTATGATTAACTTTGCTAAGGACAGCCACATAGCCAGCCTTACCTACTGGTCCATGGGAAGTTTTGCGGGAGTTTCCTGGAGCGCGCTCGGCACAATCGCGCCAATTGTCGCAACAGGGCTATTTAGCTCGATTCTCATATCAAAACCGATGGAAGCCTACCAGCTGGGCGAGGGCTACGCCAAGAGCATGGGAATCAATATCAGGCTTTTTCGCTTGGTACTGATTGCCCTGTCCAGCCTGCTCTCGGCTACGGTAACGGCTTTCGCCGGACCAATCTCCTTTGTCGGCGTAGCCGTGCCCCATATAGCAAAGATGCTTGTAAAGACCTCAAAGCCGATTGTCGTCATACCGGCCACTTTTCTCTGCGGCGCCGCCTTCTGTATGTTTTGCGACCTGATAGCAAGGACCGCCTTTGCCCCGACGGAACTTGCCATAGGGACTGTGACGGCCTTTCTTGGAGCACCGATAGTCATCAGCCTTATGGTGAGGCTTAGCAAAGGAAAACACTGAAGGAGGGAGGACCTTGTTTTTTGAAACGCGGAAACTCTCCGTAGGCTATTCCGGAAGGGTGCTTGTCAGGGATATAAGCTTTTCCGTGGACAGGGGCAAAATCCTCTCCATAATAGGACCCAACGGAGCCGGAAAAACCACGATTCTTAAAACCATAAGCCGGCATCTCGAGCGTATCGCGGGCACCGTTACGATAGAAAAAGACAGCCTTTTCAGGCTGTCGGGCAAAGAGCTCGCAAGGAGGCTCTCCGTAATGCTCACAGAGCGCGTGGACCCGGAGCTCATGACCTGCGGGCAGGTGGTGGCTATGGGCCGCTACCCCTACACCGATAGTTTCGGCAGGCTGACGGCAAAGGACAGGGCAATTGTATCCGAAGCTCTTCGCATGGTCCACGCGGAGGAGCTTGAAGACCTGCCCTTTTCCCATATCAGCGACGGGCAGCGTCAGCGCGTCATGCTGGCCCGCGCGATATGCCAGCAGCCCTCCGTGATGATTCTCGACGAGCCGACCTCGTATCTTGACATACGCCACAAGATAGAGCTGCTCGATATACTGCGCGCTCTCGCCTCGGAAAAAGACATGGCGATTATAATGTCGCTGCACGAAATTGACCTGGCCGCGAAAATATCGGACTATATTATTTGCGTCAAGGGCGACAGGATACAAAGCTGCGGGACGCCGGAGGAAGTGTTTACAGGTGATTTTATAAAATCGCTTTACGATATGGAATGCGGGACCTTCAACACCCTTCTGGGCAGCGTGGAGCTTGCCGCTCCACAGGGCGAGCCCGATGTCTTCGTGCTCGCCGGCGGCGGGAAGGGCATACCCGTTTACAGGCAGCTTCAGAAAAACCGGCGGGCCTTCTCAACCGGGATACTGTTTGAAAACGATGTCGACTTTCAGGTCGCAAGCGCGCTCTCAAGATATGTGGTGTCAGCCGAAGCTTTTAACCCGGTGCCGGAGCTTAAGCTAAAAGAGGCGAAAGCTTTGATTGATAAGGCGCGGTTTTTCCTCGACTCCGGCGTAAAAATCGGTGTCCACAACAGCTTTTGCAAGGAGCTTGTCGGCTACGCCGAAGAGCAGGGCAAGATAATTCTGAACAGCGCGGAAGAGCTGTTGGCCGAAGCTGGCCGCAGATTGATTGTGTAGAATGATTGACTGCATAGTCTTTTTGACAGCGAGCTTGCGGATGGTAAATGAAAGCGGCCGTGCCCTGCGTTATTCGCTTCTAGTCTTTCGATTTGCGTATAAAAAAGGGGATTATTTACACATGGTTGTTATATTTGTAGAATTATATTGCTATTGTTCGAGACTTAGAATATAATAACAACATATAGTATGTTAGGAGGCCTATAATGCAATATATGTCCGCAAAAGAGGCGGCGAAAAAGTGGAATATTTCACAAAGGCGTGTAGCGGTGCTGCGCTCGGAGGGGAGAATCCCTAATGCGGCTATATTGGGCAATATGTGGCTTATTCCGAAAGATGCCAGTAAACCTAACGACGGCAGGAGTTTAAGGTATATGACGAAAAAAGCTCAGCTTAAACCTTTTGTAAAATGGGCTGGCGGGAAGGGACAACTAATAAACGAAATACGAAAAATCTATCCGAAAGAATTGGGAAAGCAGATAAATAAGTACGCTGAGCCCTTTGTCGGCGGCGGAGCAGTATTGTTTGATATTCTTTCAAACTATAATCTGGAATCAATTTATATAAGCGATATAAATGCAGAGCTTATCAATGCTTACCAAGTAATTCGTGATGATGTTGAAGGGCTTATTGGTTTGCTCTCAGTAATGCAGGAAGAGTATACGCATTTAGATACCGAAAGCCGCAAGGCTTCTTACTATGAAAAAAGAAAACGATATAACGATATAAAGATTGATGGGAATAAAACATTAAATATTGAAAAGGCCGCATTGTTTATCTTTTTAAATAAAACTTGCTTCAATGGTTTGTATAGGGTTAATCGCAAGGGCTTGTTCAATGTGCCGGTGGGGGCATATAAGAGCCCTTGCATCTGTGATGCTGACAATCTGAGAAATATCTCGGGGGCTTTACATAATGTTACAATAGTATGTGGAGATTTTGAGGAATCCAGGAAGTTTATCGATCAGAATACTTTCGTATATTTCGACCCGCCCTACCGTCCGCTTTCCGATACGTCGAGCTTTACTGCTTATAATGAAAGCTCGTTTGACGATTCCGAGCAGATTCGCCTTGCCAGATTCGCAGAAGAAATGAGCGTCAGAGGAGCAAAGATCGTCATAAGCAATTCCGACCCCAAAAACACCAGTAAAGACGATAGCTTTTTTGATAATCTTTATTCCTCGTTTAATATAAGCAGGGTTGAAGCAAGCAGAATGATAAACAGCGACGGAGACCGTAGAGGCAAAATAAATGAATTGCTTATAGCAAATTACTGAGGTAAGTAAAATGAAAAGAGATTTTGAAAAGTGGCTCGCTCAGTTTAGGGAAAGCATATCTGATTACAAATATTATGTTGATTTCGAAAAGATTTACCGCAATATCGATAAGATAAAAGTTGAGCTGAATATTCTTAATTCGCTTATCGGGTCAAAGAATATCGAAAAAGACTTTGAAGAATTGCTAATAAAATATCCTGAGGTCCTGAAATGCATACCGTTGCTGATTGCCGTAAGGGGGCACGAAATATATGCTATTGACGGCGACGGGGAATTTATATTCTCCTTTGATAAAATGAACTATGGCATAGAACAATATAAAATGTTTATGAGAAAAACAGGTCTTTTTGATTTAATGCAAAATCATATAATAAGCAACCTGATTGACTATGCAACCGGTGTGGAAACCGGACTTGATTCAAACGGTAGAAAAAACCGCGGCGGCCATCTGATGGAGAATTTGGTTGAAAGTTATATTGTTAAAGCCGGATTTAAAAAGGATATAGATTATTTTAAAGAAGAGTATATAAGCAGTATTGAAAAACGCTTTAACATTGATTTGTCTGCAATTTCAAATCAAGGCAAGGCCGAAAAACGCTTTGACTTTGTTGTAAAAACAAAGGACATGATTTATGCAGTAGAGACCAATTTTTATACGGGCGGCGGTTCGAAGCTGAATGAGACTGCCCGCAGCTATAAAACCCTTGCCTTGGAGGCTAAGGCAATAGAAGGTTTCACCTTTGTTTGGTTTACAGACGGGATTGGATGGAGGAGCGCTAGGAATAATCTAGAAGAGACCTTTGATGTTATGGAACACATTTATAACATAACGGATCTCGAAAACGGAATAATTGGCAAGGTGTTTAAATGAAGAGAATATTAAAATGGGAACCTGATAATTTCGAGCTTGAGATGAACACCGTCTGGAGTTTTCCGGAACGGGGAGACTGGGCAACCCATGACGCGAAATGGCGGGGCAATTGGTCTCCGTACATACCAAGAAATCTAATATTGCGCTATTCTAACGAAGGCGACTTATTGCTCGACCAGTTTGCGGGGGGCGGTACCACGCTTATCGAAGCGAAGCTGTTGAAACGCAATATTATAGGAGTTGATGTAAATCCTGAGGCTTTGGAGCGCTGTAAAGAGAAGATTAATTTTGAATGGGAAAACGGCGGGGAAGTGTTTTTGCGCCAAGGCGACGCGCGGAACCTGGATTTTATAGAGGATGAGAGCATAGATTTTATTTGCACCCACCCGCCTTATGCAAATATAATTGAGTACAGCAAGGATATAAAAGAAGATCTATCGCGTCTTCAAGTCCCGCAATTTTTAGAAGAGATGAAAAGCGTCGCGGCCGAATGTTATCGAGTTCTCAAGAAAAACAAATTCTGCGCAATTTTAATGGGCGATACGAGAAAAAAGGGCCATGTTATGCCGATGAGTTTTGAGGTTATGAAAATCTTCGAGACTCAGGGTTTTAAACTGAAAGAAATAATCATTAAGGAACAACACAACTGCAAGGCCACATCTTATTGGAAAACAAATAGTGTCAAGTATAACTTCCTACTACTGGCACATGAGTATTTATTTGTGTTTAGGAAATAGAAAACCCTGAAAGTCTTAATCTGCAAGGCTTTCAGGGGCTTTTGTTAGATATAATATAATCAAAGCGCCTCAGAAGGACTTAAGGCCAAATGAGAAGAGGGCATGAGTACATGGACGTAAAGCCTTCTCAACAATAGTCATATATTCTATTAACATACTAAATAATGGTGAAAATATAGTACAAATATTATATAATGCATATTAATCTAAAAGCCCATAACGACTTGAATAATCCGACTGAGAGGATATTCTTATGAGCAACAAGGTTAACAAAACCATACTGGTCACGACCAGCCTGGGGGCATTTATATCGCCGTTCTTGGTATCGTCAGTGAACATAGCGATGCCGGCAATCAGCAATGAGTTTGAACTTAGTTCAACGCTGCTCAACTGGATTCCGCTCTCCTTTACCCTGTCGATGGCCGTATTTGTTATGCTCTTCGGCCGCCTGGCCGATATAGTGGGCAGAAAAAAGGTGCTTTTGTTCGGGGTTGTCTTGTTTACGCTTGCGTCTTTGGTATGCGCGGCGGCGGTCAGTCCTGTTCTGCTCATCTGCGCAAGAGTACTGCAGGGAGTGGGCGCGGCCGCTATCACGGTTACCGTCGTTTCAATCCTGACCTCGGTTTTTCCAGCAGGCTCCAGGGGCAAGGCTCTGGGCCTTAATGTCGCGATGACGTATATTGGCCTTTCCTCAGGCCCGTACCTGGGCGGGCTTCTGGTGAAATATCTAGGCTGGAGAAGCATATTTATATTTACCTGCGCCGTCGGGATAATCGTTATCATCGCGCTGCTGCAGCTAAAGCAGGACTGGGCCGAAGCCCGGGGCGAGAAACTGGACCTGATTGGCTCCGCCGTGTTCGGACTTGCACTGATTGGAATTATCGCAGGATTTTCCTCGATAATGGAGCCCTCCGGTCCGTGGCTGATTTTGGCCGGGATAGTCTTAATAATTGTATTTGTCTATTACGAGAACAAAATCAGCCAGCCGGTGCTTAACATCTCGCTGCTTAAAGACAACAGAGTCGTGGTGTTCTCCGCGCTTGCGGCTCTGCTCAACTACAGCGCCACGTATGCGCTCAGCTATTTGATGAGCCTTTATCTCCAGTATGTGAAAGGCTTCGAGCCTTCAAAGGCGGGCTTGATAATGATTGCGCAGCCTGCCGTAATGGCAATCTTCTCGCCGCTTGCGGGCCTTCTGTCAGACAAAATCGAGATTCAAAAGGTCGCTTCAATTGGTATGGCAATCACGACGCTGGGCCTTGCCTTCTTCATTTTTATTGGCGGGGGGACTTCCATACTCTATATCGTGATTGCGCTGGTAGTGCTCGGCCTCGGCTTTGCGCTGTTTTCTTCGCCGAACACAAACGCGATTATGAGCGCCGTGGACAAGAGATACTACGGCATAACCTCCGGCATTATAAGCGTCGCGAGGACCATCGGGCAGACATTCAGCATGGGCCTGGCTTCGATGGTGATATCCATATATATAGGCAACCGGCCGATAAGCGGCAATATCCCGCAATTGCTTGCTTCCTTGAAAATGGTGTTCATAGTGCAGACAATCCTGTGTTTCCTGGGTATATTCGCATCACTGGCAAGGTCCGGTTTCCGCAGGCAGAAAAACGAGTCTGATTCCTAAAGATAATGAATCCAAAAGCCCCCGCCGCCGGAGAACATCCGCGACGGGGGCCATATGTTTTACAGAGCATTATACCGGCGGGAGCAATAGAAGTTCGCTGATAAATACAACCGCGCAGCAGGCGAGGGAGACGCTAAAGAGGCTCGCGCCGCGCAAGGCTATGATTAAGCCGACTACAAGGGCCAGCGCCCCGGATACGGGGCTTTGGGTCACCCCCAGAATCGCGGGAAAGGTCATGACCGCCAGCGTTACGTAGGGCACGTAATAAAGGAAGGATTGAATAAAGCGGTTTTTGATTTCTCTCCGAATAAGCGTCAGAGGCAGGACGCGGATTGCGTATGTAACGGCGGCCATAATGAGAAGGTAAACGTAAGTGTTATGTGTCATTGCCCGCTTCCTTTCTCTGCTCGACAGGGAAGAGGAGGGCCGCTATCGCGGATATCGCCACTGTCAGGATTGTTGTTCTCGTGCCCGCGGACAGGTTTGAAATCAGGGGAAGCAAGGACGCCGCGTAGCTGGACGCAAAGCAAATCAGTATCAGACCCGCAATCACCCTGTTTTTGCGAGCCGGCGGGACGATTACGGCGAGGAACATCCCGTAAAGCGCCACGTTGAGAGCGCTGACCACGCGCAGGGGAAGGAGATTTCCCGCTATAACGCCGATTGATGTTCCAAGCGCCCAGCAGGGGGCCGCGACCAGAATGGAGCCGTAAGTGTAATAGGGGCTTATGCAGCCCGGCCTTGAAATGGCGAGGCCGAAAAACTCGTCGGTAATGTAGTTGCCAAGCAAGAGGCGATGGGGAAGCCGCGTCTCGGGGCTCATGCGCTGGCTCAGGGCGCAGCTCATGAGGAAGTATCTTGCGTTCGCAATTAAGATTACGACGACCATTTCCAGATACGGAGCGTCCTCCGCAATTACCGTAAAGCCCGCGTACTCACCGGCCGAAGCGTTGACAAGCGCGCTTGCGAGGAAGCCCTGAAAAGCGGTAAGGCCGGCGCTCCTTGCCATAATTCCCAGAGAGAAGGAGACGGCAAGGTAGCCGAGCGCGACGGGAATCCCGTCCCGCATTCCGTCAAACAGGGCGCGGGAATTCTCGGATACGGCTTGGGATTTTTGCAGCAGTTTAAACTTCATTGGCATGACCTCTAACGAATGGTATACTTAATAGCAAATAAGAAAAATAAGTTATCTGCTTATTGTCTTTTCATATAAAATTTCGCCGGTCCTCATGAAACCGCTTTTTTCATAAAGGGCTTGGGCGACGGTGTTTGTCGAAGAGGTGTTCAGATGGAAATGGCATACGCCTTGTGAAACAGCCTCTTTTTCCAGACATGAAAGCAGAGCTCTTCCGACACCCTGCTTTCTGTACTCTTCTTTTACGAAAAGGGCTTCGATGTCAACGCGGGGGCTGCTGTGGCACATTGATTTTATAATCAAGCCTGAGCAGAAACCGGCTCCAACGCCGTCGATGTAAGCAATGCACACAATCTCATGCTTGTTCTCTGAAAGCGACTGTTTTATCGCTTCTATCGTTGTGTTATTCTCAAAAAGTTCATTCAGGAGATACAGCTCCTCCGCGTCCTCGATTGTCGCGAGCCTTACCTCCATTTGGACACCTCCATAAGTTTCTATATTGTCTTAGTTGAGATTACAGTTAACTAATATTATCACATATATGATTGCTATGTAAAGATATGGAAAATATAAAAAGGTTCAGCCGATTGGGAAGAAGCTTCCTAAATCTGCTGAACCTCTTGCTGCCCTTTGCCTTACTCGCCCCAGAGCGCCAGGTTCTGGCGCGATACGAACTCCTCCTGCTCTTCCCGCCCGCGGGTGATGAACTCGTATGTCAGGTAATCGGGATTAATCCTCTCAACCAGCCCGCGGACGCCCTTTGCGGTGAAAGGCAGGTGTTTGTCCATTCCGTTAATATAGGGGTACATAAGCCCCATGCGCTCGTAATAAGTTCCCGCTTCCGGCGGCGACGGAGGGTCTGCAATGAGCCTGCGCACGTAATCGCCGGTCAGGCTCTGCTGCAGGTGCATGCCTTTTATATAGCGGCAGAGCTCACCGTGCATATCGAGCATTTTATGGATGTATTCTATGGCTTCTTCCTGCGAGGATAAGTAATTATTTGTGTGCATCAGATGGCCGGTGTCGAGCATTATGCCTTTATTATTATAATGTATGCCCTCGAGAAGGCGGCGCGTATTGTCGGGCGAAGTCATCGTTAAGCCCGGCCACCAGAGGTTCTCGACAAGGAACATAAATGAATATCCGCCGCCGTCCAGCATCTCGTTTATAAGTTCCACGGTGGCTTCGATTACCTGCTCGTCGCTGTGCTTGAACGAATAGCTGAGCGCCTCCTCCATCGACACGTCGCTCACGTGAAAAACAACGTATTTGGCGCCGATGCTCTCGGCAAAATCAAGCTGCAGCCTGTATTTTTCGACAAACTCGCTCCTGTCCGCGCCCAGGACTTGACGGACCGTCTCCAAATCGCCGTACTCTTCCAAGATGTCGTCCAGGTTTCCGGTCCAGAAGTCGACCCAGCAGTTGCAGTAGGAGAGGTGCACACCGACGACCATGTCGGCAGGGACGACCCCGAGCGTATTCACCTCGTAGGGCAGCAGCTCGAACCCGTCCAGCCTGTGCCTGCGGCAAAAGTCGCGGACATCGTCGTCGCCCTTGAAGCGGCCGACGTCGAAATAAGTGTTTGTGATGTTGGTGGTTATTTTCATTGTGTTTTCTCCGTTTGATTATTAGAGCCTCTCTTGCGCGGACGGCTGTTTTAGGGCATGGCTTGTTTTTTAGGAAACGAGAGCAGGGGAGAGAGGCGCTTCATCCGGTTGGCCAAAACGCTGACATCCCTGCTGATAGGAGCGGTTGAACGCGATTCCCTCAATCGAAAATCGGCCGCATCAACCTGTGGATTGATGCAGCCGCGCTACCGCATGCAAACAAGCTCGCGCACAAAACAGGTCCTACACTAGATGGGCTTTAGAATGTATTGCCGCCTATTTTTCTAAACCGTATCACGCTTTGTTTTCGTTGTCAAGTTGTAAATGGGGTGTGACGAGTGGTGAAGTTTATTTGGTCGTGGGTATAAAAAGTTATGCAGATTTGATTGTTCATCTTACCGGCGTTGTTGATAGCGGAGGTAGGCTTGTTAAAACTGTTCAGTGCGTTTATATTTATAAAGCTACAGTACAATTAGCTATCTTCTTTTTCATTGTAAATATTTGTGATCTTGTAATGGGGTTCAAGAGGCCGGCGGTTTTCTTGGTTTAAGCATGAATATTTCTTTTGTTGTGCAACCAAACGACTAAATACGTATTAAAAATCGAAGCAAAATACTGAATAATTATTCGTATTTCCAAAGCTTAGCAAAGTCAATGCAGCTACCATGCAAAAGTCCAGAATTGGCATGTAGTATGCTGCGATAAATCGTTAAATCGCCAATTGACAATTTTTTTGCTGGCGAGGTATAATAATACAACTTTTCAAACAGGAGGATAAATGAAAATGAAGAAGTCACGCTTTCTTTCGCTAGCCCTTGTTGTTCTTCTGTGTTTCGCCATTCTTGCAGGCTGCGGAGGAAAAACGGCAACGCCCACGGCGGCTCCCGGCAATACCCAGGCCCCCAGCCAAGGTTCCAACACGATTAAGGTCGGTATTCTCGGCTGCCACACCGGCGAGTTTGCCGTTTACGGTTTGGCAGTTAGAAACGGCGCCGAACTGTACTTCAAGCAGCTCAACGAGAAAGGCGGCATAAACGGCAAGAAGATAGAGCTTATCATTTATGACAACAAAGCCGACAACACCGAAGCAATTACGGCCTTTAACCGCATGGTCGACCAGGGCATCACAGCGCTCATCGGAGACGTGCTCACCGGCAACACTCTGGCCGTTGTCGGAGAGGCTTATCCTATCAACATGCCGATGATTACCGCTTCGGCCACCGCGGCAGAGGTCACCTATAACCCCGACACCAACACCGTTTACAACAACGTCTTCCGCACCTGCTTTATAGACCCGTTCCAGGGTGAGAAAATGGCGCAGTTTGCGGCTGAAGTTCTGAATGCAAAGACTGCGGCCATCATCTATGAGACCGGAAACGACTACTCTGTCGGCCTGTCCAATGCCTTTATCGCCAAGGCCCAAGAGCTCGGCATCCAGATTGTCGCCCAGGAAGGATATGCAAGCGGCGACGTGGACTTCAAGAGCCAGATGACCACCATTGCTTCGAAGAATCCCGATGTCGTGTTCTGCCCCAACTATTATGAGGACGACGGACTCATAGTCACCCAAGCCCGTGAGGTCGGCGTAACCGCCACCTTCCTCGGCGGAGACGGCTGGGCCGGCGTATCCGGCTACGCTTCCGCGGCGGACCTTGAAGGTTCGTACTACTGCTCCGCTTACGCTCCTGGGAGCTCCGACGAGGTCAAGAAGTTCGAGGCCGATTATATAGCGGCTTACGGCGAGGACACTCTGAATATGTTCGCGGCCAACGCCTATGACGCGGCTATGGTTCTCTGCAACGCGCTGTCTGTTGCCGAGGGCAAGGGCCTTACCGCCGGAACCGAGGAATACAAGCAGGCCGTAATCGACGCCATCCGTGATAACAGCGGAGATTTGAAGGGTATCACAAGCGACGGATACACATTTGACGAGTACAACAACCCCATCAAGAACGCCGTTATCATGCGCCTTACAAACGGCAAGGAAGTATACGACAGGATGTTCTAATCGAAAATCCATATGCAAATATAAAGCTATGCAGCGGGGGAGAAAACTCCGCTGCATAGCTTATCTTTTGAGGGGCGGCGGTTGACAGGTGCTTATATTTTGTTGTAAACTACTACTTATATTAAATTATTAAATTAATGAAAATGTACGAGCAAAATTAGATCTGATTCCTGGATTTCCATCCTCCCGGGAGAAAGGATGAAAAAGCAAATGGCTCTGTCTGTCATCATCAACCAAATCATGAACGGGCTGCAATCGGGTTCCATATATGCCCTGGTCGCTCTCGGCTACAGCATGGTCTACGGCATTATCATGCTTTTAAACTTTGCCCACGGCGACATTATCATGGTGGGCGCCTATATCGCATGGTATTCCATGACCTCTTTTGCCGCCCACCCGCTGCTTGCCGCGCTGCTGGCCATCGTAGGATGCACCCTGCTGGGCGTCATAATAGAGAAGGTGGCTTATACGCCGCTCAGGAGCGCGCCTAGAATTTCTCTTTTGATAACCGCCATCGGCGTGTCTTTCCTCCTGGAAAACCTAGCGCAGCTCATTATCGGCGCCGGCGCAAAGAAGGTCCCCGCCATATTCAGCGGCGCCCCCCTCGCTTTGGGAGCCGTTAAGATTAGCTTTAACGCGGTTGTCACGATAATCGTGTCCCTGGTGACTATGGCCCTGCTGACCTATATGGTGCAGAAAACCAAGATGGGAAAGGCCATGAGGGCTGTGTCTGAGGACATGGGGGCCGCCCAGCTTATGGGCATAAGCGTTAACAGAACCATATCATTTACCTTCGCCATCGGCTCTGCTCTCGCCGGCATTGGCTCGATTCTCTATGTGAGCGCCTACCCGCAGGCGAACCCCACGATGGGCGCCATGCTGGGCCTTAAGGCCTTTGTCGCCGCGGTGCTGGGAGGAATCGGCTCGATACCCGGAGCCATGATAGGCGGCTACGCCATAGGCCTTGCCGAAGCCCTGGTTTCAGCCGTCGGGCTTTCCGTCTGGAAGGAAGGCGTGGTTTTTGCCATTCTTATCATAGTGCTTCTGGTCAAGCCTACTGGTATAATGGGACGTCCGATGCAGGAGAAGGTTTAGGGGGAGCCTATATGAAAGATAACTACAAGCGAATACCGATGCCGGTGCGCTATGCCATCAACTTCGTTTTGCTGCTGGCCTTTCTGCTGATTGTAAACGAGCTCATCAACAATAAAACGATATCCTTGTCCTATTACTACGTTATCCTGTCGATAGGCGTCAACATCATTCTCGCCGTCTCCCTGAACCTTGCGACCGGCTATCTGGGACAGCTGCCGCTGGGCCACGCGGGCTTCATGGCGGTCGGAGCCTACGCTTCCGCAATCCTGATAAAGAATATCGGCGTCACCTGGTACACCGTACCCCTGGGGATGATATTCGGGGGTCTTGTCGCCGCCATCTTCGGCATAATCATCGGCATCCCGGCGCTGAGGCTGAAGGGAGACTACCTTGCAATTATTACGCTGGGCTTCGGCGAGATAATCCGCGTCGTGCTGCTCAATATAGACAGCGTTCTGGGCTTTAAGCTCACGTACGGCGCGGCCAGCCTAAAGAATATTCCGAAAACAACAAATTTTTTGAACACATATATCGTCGTGATTATCACATGCTTCGTAATACATACGATGATGAAATCACGCCACGGCAGAGCCATTTTGTCAATACGTGAAAACGAAATCGCCGCCGAGGCCTGCGGAATAAAGACCACATATTATAAGACTCTTGGCTTTGTGGTTTCGGCCTTCTTTGCAGGCGTGGCAGGTTCGCTCTACGCGGGCTATCTCGGCCTTTTGAACCCGAGCTCCTTTGGCTTTATGAAGTCAATCGAGATACTCGTCATGGTCGTTCTGGGCGGAATGGGTTCGATGGTCGGCTCGGTAATATCCGCGACGGTTTTGACCGCGCTGCCGGAAGCGCTGCGCGCCTTCCAGAATTACCGCATCGTAGCGTATTCCTTGCTGCTAATCATCGTTATGATATTTAAGCCTTCGGGGCTTATGGGAAGATATGATTTTTCCCTTTCTCGAATATTGGAGAAGCTTTTGAACCTCAAAAGCTCTGCCGGCAAAAAGTCTGATGAAAGGGGCAGCTGATATGGCAAGACGTGATTTACGCGCCCCGCTCATACCCGAGCGTGATAGAGACAAAACACCCATACTGGAATGCATTGACCTAGGAATCGACTTCGGCGGACTTACGGCCGTTGAAGACTTCAACATGACTCTTGGCCGCACCGAGATAGCCGGGCTGATTGGCCCGAACGGCGCGGGAAAGACCACGGTATTCAACCTGCTCACCAGGGTGTACAAGCCTACCCGCGGCAAAATACTGCTTGAGGGCAGGGATATTGCCCACATGAACACAATACAGGTCAACAAGGCCGGAATTGCCCGTACCTTCCAGAACATCCGCCTGTTCAGCGACCTCACCGTTCTGGAAAACGTGCTTATCGGCCTGCACAATGAGATGAACTACAATCTGCTTTCCGCCGTTCTGCGCCTTCCCCATTACTGGAAGGACGAAAAGATAGCCAGAAACCGCGCGCTTGAGCTTTTGTCGCTCTTCGGCATGGAGAATATGGCTGAGCAGAAGGCCGGCTCTCTGCCTTACGGCGCCCAGCGCCGCCTCGAGATAGTCAGAGCCCTCGCGACGAACCCTTCGCTGCTGCTGCTCGACGAGCCCGCGGCGGGCATGAATCCCTCCGAGACCGCAGAGCTGATGGAGAACATCCGCAAGGTCCGCGACACCTTCCAGATTGCCATCCTGCTGATTGAGCACGACATGAACCTAGTTATGGGCATTTGCGAGGGAATCGTGGTTCTCAATTACGGAAAGATAATCGCAAAGGGCACCCCCGAAGAAGTGAGAAACGACCCGGTAGTCATAGAGGCGTATCTGGGCAAGAAGGGGGAAGTTCCATGCTGAAGGTAAACAATATTAACGTATATTACGGACATATCCACGCCATAAAAGACGTCAGCTTTGAGGTGGAGAAGGGGGAGATTGTCTCCCTGATTGGCGCAAACGGTGCCGGCAAGAGCACGATTCTCAAAACAATCTCGGGCCTCCTGCGCAGCAAGACCGGGTCAATTGAGTTTAACGGCCAGAACATAGGCGGTCTGGCCCCGCACAAAATAGTCGAGCGCGGCCTTGCCCATGTGCCCGAAGGCCGGCGGATTTTCCTTCGGATGACGGTGGAAGAAAACCTCGAGATGGGCGCCTTTACCCAGCCCAAGACGGGCATGGACGAGAGGATGGAGCGCGTATTCGAGCAGTTTCCCCGCCTTAAGGAGCGCCGCCGCCAGATTGCGGGAACGCTCTCGGGCGGAGAGCAGCAAATGCTGGCGATGGGGCGTGCTCTCATGTCCTCGCCCGAACTCCTGATGCTGGACGAGCCCTCGATGGGCCTTGCTCCGCTTCTGGTTGAGCAAATCTTCTGCATAATCAAATCGCTCAACGAGGCGGGCACCACAATCCTGCTGGTGGAGCAAAACGCCAATATGGCCTTGTCGATATCGCACCGCGGCTATGTGCTGGAAACAGGCCGCATAGTCAAAGCCGCACCGTCTGAGGAGCTGCTGAACGACGAGGCTGTCAAGAAAGCATACCTGGGCGGATAAACTAATCGGAACGAATAATAATCCCTGACTGCTTGTTAGCGGTCAGGGATTTTTAGCTGTCAAAACATTCGCTGCGTATCGCAGGGTATTAAGAGAACACGGTTTGAACCAGGACCATGTAGACAATCGTCCCGCTCCCGATACTAAGGAGAACATTGCTCTTCCAGATATGAACGGCTGTTATAACCAGAATCGCAATGAGTTCCGGAATTCCGTGCGGCGCGGTTGCGATTGAAACGCCCTTGAGGCAGAAAATCACTAGCAGGCCCATTGTTGCGGGCGGCAGAGTTCGGCCCAGGTATGTAATCAGCTTCGGCGGGTCTTTTTTCTGTGGGAAGAGGATAAAGGGCGTAAATCTCGAAAGGGCGGAGCCAAGGGCGACGGCGAGCACCATCACGAAGGTCTGCAAAGGCGTCAGCAGCATAGTTTCTCCCTCCCGGCCAGCAGAATTAGCAGAATGATTACCATTGACGGAATGACCATATTCTCAGCACCGAAAAGCAGAAGGCCGAGCGCTGCGGAGACAAGGCCGATTATGCCCAAGACGCGGTTTTCCTTCTTCTTCATCTGTTCAAGGAAAAGTACGACAAACAGGGCGGTAAGGACGAAATCAAGGCCTTTGGTGTTGAACGTTATGAATTTCCCGATAATGCCCCCGATAAAGGTCCCCAGAACCCAGTATATGTAGTTGAGAAGAGAGAGTAAAAGATAGAAATGCTTTTTGTCCACGTCCTCGGGCGGCTCAATGCTCGATAATATCGAAAAGGTCTCGTCGCAGAGCGTGAATATCAAAAGGGCCCTTGCCTTGCCCATGCCTCTGTACTTTTCAAGCATAGCAAGTCCGTAAAACAGGTGCCGCGCGTTGACCATTAAGCTGAGCAGGAAAGCCTGAATGGGGTCGAACACCGTCGTGAGCAGGGTAATCGCCACAAACTGCATGCTGCCGCACAAGGCGAGCGCACTCATCAGAACAGACCACAGTATGCCGTAGCCGTTTTTCTGCATCAAAACCCCGTAGGCGGCCCCAATCGCCAGAAAGCCGGTGAGCACCGGAATCGTGTGGGGGAAGGCCGCGTGCAGGGCCTTTTTGTATTCTTCCTTTTTAACCATTATCTATTGCGCTCCCGGATTATTACCTGTATAATTATTTTTGGAAACAGTAAAATAAATATTACAATAGTAAACTATATTTGTCAACAAAAAGGAGCAAATATGGATATTACTGAGGTCGTGGGCCATAACTTAAAAAGGCTGAGAACGGAGCGCAATCTGAGCCTTGGGCAGCTGGCCGAGCTATCCGATGTGAGCAAGGTGATGCTCTCCCAAATTGAAAAGGGCGAGACGAATCCGACGATTAATACCATATGGAAAATCGCAAACGGACTAAAGGTCCCCTATACTGCGCTGCTCGAGCAGCCAAAGCGCGAAGCGGCCGTCGTGAAAAAGTCCGAGATTGATATGCAGTCGGACGAAAACGGCCATTACCGGGTATATTGCTATTATGAAAACACACCGGTGCGCAATTTTGAGCTTTTTCAGATAGAGCTTGACGCGGGGCACAGCTATACTTCCACCGGCCATTCCGAAAAGCTGCAGGAGTACATCCTGGTCCTGGAGGGGGAGCTGACCCTGACCGTCGACGGGAAGACACATGTGCTGCAGCCTGACGAGGCAATCAGCTTTGCAGCCTCGGGACATCATACTTATACGGCCAGCGGCGACAAGACTTTGAAAGCTGTGGTAATAAACTTCTATCCCGCGTGAGTGTTGGCAGCGCAAGGCAATTTTTTCTCGCAGATAAGATAAGAATAATGCGCCTACACTCCGCGCGGAAAGAGATGGTTGCCGGAACTGCTGTTATCTTCCGACCATGCGGGAGCTGCAGACGAGCCGGCCACGGATATTGGCGCCGGTGATGTTCTTGCAGAAGACAAGGATTGGAACAGTGCCAGGATAAGCGATATGAGCACATCCGGACAGTAATGATAATTTATACTTATACTGCGCCATATTAGCAACATAAAAAGCTCTGCCGAGATTTTACGGCAGAGCTATTTTAATTGGTAATATGCCTTTTAGCTTTAGCCATCGGGTAGTCGAATCCGATTATG
>ENA-UPAD01000174-UPAD01000174.1-bioreactor-metagenome-genome-assembly--contig:-NODE-174-length-99191-cov-54.638426_pt1 | contig 99191 bp, 99 predicted proteins | sample MGYA00238179_ERZ772710 | MGnify/ENA primary metagenome ERZ772710 (study PRJEB29004, sample SAMN07631245) | bioreactor metagenome | isolation source: Switchgrass digestor | place: USA: Dartmouth...
CTTTTCTAGTATTAACTAGAGAACCGAGTTTACACAAAATATTTTATACTACCAAGGATTTTTGGAATTGCTATTCTAGCTGTTCTTATTTGCGTTTTATTTATAATTATAAAAAACATTAACCAATCCCCATATGATTTTTTAAAGAATAGAAAAAGTAATAGTAAAGCAGAAAATGTAACAGAATTTCTTTATCAAGAGGATATAGGGGATAACAAGTATGTACTTTTTTATGTCAATGAAAATGGTAATATGTCCTGTGCAATAATTAAAAAATCTCTTTTTAATTACAACATACTTAAGATAAGCTCGGAAGTAGTAATAGCAAATGAACTTGAGCCAGCTGAATTACATTTTAGTGCATATAATAAAGGTCACAATTGGATATACTGGGGTGTTATCCGAGATGATAAAATTAAAAAAGTGTTAATACACGAAAAGGAAGCAAATCTTATTGATGTAACATATGGTTTTAGAATATGTTACATAATGGGCACTGGAATAGTAGAATCGGAATTACCGAAGTATGAATTAATCTATTAGTTATGTGCGATTGTATTTGTTGTGTTTTTAATTCTCTACCCCAAAATTATATGGTATTAACAGGGGGGAACACTGGTGCCTGTTTGTCCACATTTGAAATGGAATAACGGAAGATGTCTATTATTGTATTATTACTTAAGAGAAATACAAACCCCTATCCCATTTTAATCATAACATATTTAAAAAAATATTATAGACTTTTTGTTTCTGGAATATACTCATATAATATTCATACATGTTTTATTAACTTAAATTAATAATAGAATAAGGAGGATGGGATAGTGGGTAAAAATAATGTTCAGGTTCATGACGAAGAAAGTGTACAAAATGTTGGGCCATCGAATATAAAGATAATGTATCAGCGCTTTGGTGATCCTACTTTACCGCCTGTGTTCCTGATTATGGGTGCCGGTGCACAGATGATTAACTGGCCTGAAGGATTTTGTTTAGAACTGGCTGGTCGCGGTCTACATCCAATTCGATTCGATAATAGGGATGCCGGACTATCAACTCACTTTTTTGATGCACCTGTTCCAGATTTTCAAGCCATACAATCTGGTGATTTCTCTACAGTAACTTACACTCTCTCTGACATGGCAGCAGACACGGTAGGTCTTATGGATGCGCTTGGATATGATAGTGTACACTTGGTTGGTGCATCAATGGGTGGAATGATAGCCCAGACAATAGCCATAGAGTTTCCGCATAGGGTTCGATCGTTGACTTCTATCATGTCCACTACTGGAAATAACTCAGTAGGGCAGCCTGACTATTCAGTGTTGGCAAATTTGGGTTCGCCTCCTTATCATGATCGTCAAGCTTATATCAGTTGGCAGATTAAATCACGTAAAGCTATTGGTTCTCCCAGATATCCTTTAGACGAAAAAGCTACTGCCCAAATTGCAGGGCTTGCCTGGGACCGTGATCATGACCCATTGGGTATGTTGCGCCAAGCTACGGCAGTTATAAAATCCGGTGATAGAACTGAACAACTTCATTCTGTTGAAATACTAACTCTTGTTATCCACGGTGAAAATGACAAAATGATTGATGTAAGTGGAGGACGTGCCACGGCAGCAGCAATTCCAAACGCCGAACTGGTAACCTTCGAAGGAATGGGACATGATCTCCCAAAACAATTATGGTCAGAGTTTGCTATAAGGATTGTAAATCTTATACACCGAGTGGAGTCCTTGAAATAGACTGTTTTCCACTATGACATAAAAAAATGTCCTTAAGACATCTATTTCATCAACTCAAGTCATGTTAAGACAGCATGATGTCACATAAAGATATATAAATTTGCCTTAAATAGCTTAAAATCAGAAGTTTCCAGGCTTTCAGTACTTAATTACTGATTAATGGAAACTTTATTATTTTATCTTAGGACGAAATGGAAATTTGAGTTAGGGTTGGACTATAGAATTAGTTTTTTGCTTTGGAAGAAAAGGGAATAACTATTTTTGGAATGTATGAAACTGTATCAACTCTAATACTGGACGATTTGTGCAGTCTATGTATGTTTCTTTGATGAAGAAATTGGAACATATCGTTTCAGGAAAATTGTTGGATATCTGTTGTGGGAGAGGAGACTTTTTTGGGCTAATAAAAGAAAAAGGTTTCAAGTTGTATAATATTTATCTGGCTGACAATATATGGATAATATCTATAATAAAATTATCGAAAATAAACGATTGGAGTGACGTCATTCATGTATAGTGACATTAATGAAGAGCTAAAAAAGGCCCATGAGGGAATGCTGTATCATCGAAAGCTAGTATCCAAGTTAGAGGATTTAAAGGCTCAAAAAAGTGCTCTGGTAAAGAAAGTGGAAGAGTTGATGAAGCAGGTTGAGAAAGAGGACTTGGATGTAAAAAATTTAGAGGGTAAAAGTATAAGCCATATCTTTTATACTATTTTAGGAAATTTGGATGAAAAATTAGAGAAAGAGCGAGAAGAAGCTCTTGCTGCGCGATTAAAATATGACCAGGCTTGTATGGATTTAAGGAATGTAGAGGACAATATTGCACGTTTAGAATTAGAAGAGGCTAAAAATAGAGATTGGAAAGCAATTTACCAAAAAATTTATAATGAGAAGAAGGAGCAGTTAATCAGATCTGCTTCAAAGACAGGAGAAGAAATTCTAAATCTTTCGCAACAGATAACAGCTCTTAGAAGTTATGGGAAAGAACTAAAAGAAGCCGTTGAGGCAGGTGAAGATGTGCTCACCCATTTAGAAGTAGCATCAAAAAGCCTTAATAGTGCTGAGGGCTGGGGAGCATGGGATCTCATGGGAGGAGGATTTTTTTCAGATTTGGCGAAGCATTCTCACATTGATGAAGCAAAGGTCGAAGTATCGAAGGCACAAGTAAAGTTATCCCATTTTCGAAGTGAATTGGCCGATATAAAAGTAATAAGTAATCTTTCTATTGAGATATCGGATTTTGAAAAATTTGCGGATTTCTTCTTCGATGGATTATTTGCTGATTGGCATATGCAGTCTAAGATAAAAGATTCTCTAGAGAGCGTGGAAAGAACCAAAAATCAAGTAAATCATGTCCTAAAAAAGTTAAAATCCATGGAGAAAGAAAACATGGATAGAATAAATCTACTTAATGAGGAAATTAATCGCTTAATCACCAATGCTTAAAAAGAAACATATAGCTAACACCCATTCTGATTTCTTTAGATCACTTTTGCATTCATAATAAGCATACGCAATATCTTTATGATTTAGTTACTGCCCCCTAATCCTAAAAAAGGAATAGAAACAGAATTGATAAAGAAGAAATTAAACATTCCGAAATGAGTTCATATGTAATTCTATATCACAAAGAGAAAGGGATTGATGGAACATATTTATTTCTAAGCAAATATGAGGTTGGCGAATCAATTTTATCCATGATATAATTAGGAAAAAATTTCGAAAGGAGTAAGTTTCCGTATGAGAAACAGATATATTAGAGCTCAGTAATCTGAGCTTATAGAAATTGATTATAATGTAAGCTGTAAGCTCAGATGAATCCTTGAAAGCTAATTAACCAGACAACTAATTAACTTAGGAGGATTATCATGAGCTATTTGCGAGCAGAAGATGTTCTGCCCATTGAAGTGCTTACTCTCGTTCAAAAATATGTTTCCGGAGAGTCTATTTATATCCCGGCCAAGGGAAAGAAAAAATGGGGAGACAGCACCAATACGAGAGAAATTCTTGAATGCAGAAATCAAGATATTATCAGAAAATATCAAAATGGTATGTCCATAAAGGATTTATCCAAAGAATATTTTTTGACTGAAAAAAGCATCCAAAGAATTATCAGAAATCAAAAATGCTTTGATACTCCTGAAAGCAGGGTATCAGATGAAATACTTTAATACAATAAAAGTTTACCATCGATGCGGAGGCTGCGGAAAGAAGAGACAGTTTGTAAATACAGGGAAATTCAGAATCAATGCAAATGGTAAAAATGTGGATATATGGCTGATTTATCAATGTGTGAAATGCAAACATTCCTGGAATCTGGTGATTTATAAGAGGAAGAAGGCGAGCAGCATATCGATGGAAGAGTATCAGTTGTTCCTTGAGAATGACGAAGAATTGGCTTATCGTTATGGCAATGACATGGCTTTTTTGAAAAGGAATAATGCCGAATTTAAGTGAATGAGACAATAGCCTGACTTGATTAAGTTGGGCTATTTTATTGTATAGGAAATTCCTCCGGATTTCCTATACAATAAAAGCCCTCCGGGCAGGATGCGCACTCGCTTGTGTTGTATTTTGTCGGTTTTGCCGACTATGTTCGGTGCGAGAGTTTTGAGGGCGAAACTTCTTCTTGCTTGAAAAAATTGAGTTACTTTACAATTGAAATTTGTATGAAAGCAGAGAGAGCCTTTGACGTGCTTATTCGGTAAGGGAAAATAATCCAATTTGCTGTATATAATTTACATACATATGCCGAAAAAGTATGTAGACGGCATTTTTATATGCTGAAGCGAAAACTAAATAAGTCGTTAAAGGGGATGAAAGAATACCAATGAATATTAATACGAATTACAGTCAGTTTTACAAAGGAACAGAATCCATACGTACTTATGGCTCTGGGGCCAATAAGGATACTCTTCTTGTAAGATATGAGTTTAACACCAGAGACGCACAGGGAAACAAGATTATGGATAAAATGTCCGTAGAAGAAACCTTAAAGGCAATAAAAGATATTGCATCACAGTACGGAGACAATGTAATTGTAGAGTTCTCGGGGGATGGGCTGGCAGCATTAGCCAAAAGTAGAAAAGGTATGCTTCCGGAACTTTCGGAGGGATAGCGAATCGTAAATGCTGAACGAGAAGCAGCATTGCAGAAAGAGATACAGCATTTTGAATTAAAGCCCATAATTATGCCGGAGTATTCAGGTATATATGAGGCTGACAAAGCAATCGCCATTGCACTTGAAAATTGTAGTGAAGAAGAAAAAGGATTTGTTTACGATATCATTCGATATAACTTCCTTGTTGAAAATACTGGGGATATGACAGAAGAAGAGAGACTTGCCAATATTTCGCTTGGGATGAAAAAGGCAGAATATGCTGCCCATCATTTTATCTCAGAAGATCATAAAAAAGCATTCCTTAATGCTATGCAGACCATTGCTAAACTTGCTACTGCAGGCAAATCAGATGCTAATGGAAATATGAATTATGGTGTTCATAAGCCTAAATATTTAGGGCATGGCAGTGGATTGGTGGCAACTACCAATACACTGGATATGATGAAAACAATGGATCCCAAGGCATACGAAGAGTATGAAAGAATCGCTGCCCAGAGCAGCGAAGAAGACAGACCGCTCGTCAGATTAAAATATATTATGAATTGGTATCAGAATTTAATAAAGAAAAATCCTGGTGTGATCAGTGAATATGAGAAAATATCCAAAAACTACGTAGAGCAAAATGTAAAAAATCAGAGACTGGATGAGACTTTTGCAGATATTAAGACAGACAGTAAGTCAGCATTTCTTGAGAGTCTTAAAGCTTTCCAGGAAAAGAATCCGTTATTTTTATCCAAAATACTTAGCAGAGAGATTTCATTAGCTTTCTGGATCAACAATTAATAGTATTGCCAGTTCCTAAGAGCTTTTTTGGACGTTAATGAAGTGCTTAACGGAGCTTCAATAATGCAGGATATTACAATCCTTAATTTAGATTGCAGTCATATTAAGTGTATGATATAATCTGAAAAGATTATAAAGAAAGGAGCGCACACCTTATGAAGTGGAAAACGGTTAATATTATGTTAATAAGTGGATGCTATTTCCCCTTTTACGGGGATAGTGCGCTCTTTTTTAGACAATATTAGCTCTAAAGAGTCCGCTGTCTCCTATTCAACTTACTTATTATAATATGAATAGGAGATTTTTTATGTCTAAAATTAAAATTCAACTTATAAAATTGTATTCATTGACTACCCTTGAATCTTTATCCCTTGGAGGAGCCTCCTGGGTTGCTTTGCTTGCTGCCCGCGGCTATTCAATAGCTAAAATCGGAGTAATAGAAGCCATATTTCATTGTGTGAGTTTGTGTGGGGAGATTCCATCTGGACTTGCAGCGGATGTATTAGGACGCAAGAGAACAATGATAGCCAGTAGAGTGATGTCAGTTCTTTCGGCCATTGCAATGATCTTTTCCGATTCTTTCTGGGGAATCGCTGTTGCGGTAGGGATGAATGCTCTAAGTTATAATATGGCATCGGGGACAAGAGAAGCCTTAGCATATGATTCGCTGAAAAAATATAATAAGGAAGCAGATTATAATAAATTTGCTTCAACAGAAATGATGATTTATAGAATTGGATCAGGGCTCTCCACTTTATTTGCAGGAGTGGCTCTTTACCTTGGATATAAAAAGGCGTATAGTATTGATATTTCCATTGGATGTCTTAGTATTCTGGTGGCTCTATTATTAATGGATGTAACGGCTTATGATGCATATAAGAATGAAAGTGTAACGAAAAGATTTAAAGATTGCATTGTAAGCAGTGTTTGCTTCCTGAAGAAAAATCCTAAGGCGATTATGTTAATAGCAATTAATTCTTTAACAGGTGCTATAGCAACTCTTCTTTTGTTCTTTTTACAGGCAAAGCTTCCAATATTAGGACTGCATCCTAATTGGCTGGGACCAGCTTTATTTATCATGCAATTAGGTGCGGCTTTAGGTGCGAAACTTGTACAGTATTTTTCCAGGACAAGATTTATAAAAATAATAGCAATCAGTATCACAGGTATTATTTTTGCGCTGGCTTCGTTGCTCTTTAAAAATCCTTATCTTACAATTATTGGAGGATTTATTGCTGCATTCTCAGATGATTTTATGCAAGTAAGAGCGGATATTATACTGAATGATATGATTCCGTCTGAGCAAAGAGCAACTCTTGTATCTGTCTGCTCATTTGCTTTTTCTGTTGTTATGATCATACTTTCACCTCTTATGGGAATGCTGCTGGACATAATATAGAAGATAAGTATATTCATTTAATGAAAGACTTACTGGTACATTCCTAAAACATTTAAAACCATTGACCTTTTTCCATAAAACTCAAAAGCATCCAAAACGGTTGGCAGACGATCTGTTGGCCGTTTTTTATTTCATCCTGTGGGCAAAAGTTTTTTCAGACATTGTAACTTTATCTCTATCTTTATTTATTATCAATGAAACTGCTATATACCTGACTATATGAAAGCTTCTTTGGTAGCTATCAATGTGCTGTTTCTTCTTGCTAACAGTGGTTATGATTCCATTATTTAGTAATTTTAACAAGAAAAATAAAAATTGTAGATATATTATTGACAAACAAAGTTCTATATAGTACTATTCTATATAGAATAATCCTATATAGGAGGTGATTGTAACGAAGACTTATGGAGGTTTCCTTTTGTCGCAGATTCGGCATCTTAGCGGACGAGTATTTGAAAAGCTATTAAAGGAAAGCGGTGTTGACATTTTCAATGGTGCGCAGGGGCGTATACTTTATGTGCTGTGGGAGCATGGCCAGTTGACAATCACAGAGATCGGAAAGCTTACCTCATTGGCTAAAACGACGCTTACCAGTATGCTCGACCGTATGGAAGCAAATGGGTTGATTGAAAGAATACCAGACAAAAGAAACCGCAGACAGACATTTATATCGGTGACGGAAAAAGCAAACCAATATCGTGAAAAATATGACTCTATATCGGACAAAATGAACGAAATATTCTATCATGGCTTCACAGAAGATGAAATGATCTGTTTTGAGAATCAACTCAGAAGAATCATTAAAAATCTTGAAAAAGAAGGAGAATAAGAATATGGGAAAAATATCTATCGGTCCGGAGAATAATTTTTGCCCACAAACATTGTTTTTATATGGTACATATAAAGAGGATGGAACACCGAACTTTGGTTTGTTCTGCTGGTTCAGTTATTGCAGAGATGGCGAACTGGGGGTTATGGCTTGTATTGGAGGCGAAAAATTAACAAAAGATCGTATACGGGAAAGCAAAGTATTTTCTGCTAACCTTGTCACCGAATCTCTGCTGGAATTTGCGGACTATTTAGGCAATACAGAAGGACACAAGAGCGGGAAAATGGATATTCCGATTGAAATCGAACGAGGTGCAGTATTGAATGTTCCAGTATTAAAGAAAAGTCCGTGGGTATTTGAGCTTGAAGTTAAACACTCCATACCATTGAATGACGGTGAGGTTTTTTTATGTAAAATCCGCAATACAATAGTAGACAAAGCACTTAAAGATCCTTCGATCAGTGTTGATGAACGGTTGCGTATGGCTGCTCCTGTAATGTGGATTGGAGAGGGGCAATATTATACCCTTAACTACAAAACTTTGGGAAAAACCGGAGATTGGAAAGACTTAAATTTCACGAAATAGCATGGGGTTTTAAAAGAGGCCTTAAACATCAATATCATCAATTCGAACTATATTGAAAGCCTGTTATTGTCTAAAAGTAAAGAATCTAATTAAAATGAGTTAATAGATGAAGCGAGATAAAAATGCAATTCAACTGTATTTTCTACATATAGGTCCCGATCAAATAATAGATCATCTTGAAAATCATATATGCAAGTTTGACCACATTTCTATATTTGAATGTGGTCTTTTTTTGCTGTCAATGTAATTTGCTGAAAACTTCCTGCACAATATAATAAATATTTGTAATATGGCATACAGATGTCAAATTAAGCCTGATATACTGATGGAAAACAACATGAAAGGAGTATATGAACATGGATTATGAAGTAGTACAATTGGAAGCAAAAAAGTATGCTAAATTTATTGTTCGCGGTCACGTGCAAAAAGCAGTGGGGGAATTTTGGACAAAGCTTTGGGCTATGGACTTAGACAGAAAGTATTGCTGTGATTTTGAAGAATATCAAGGCGGCGAAGATATGGAGGATGCCGAAATACATATCTATATTTCTATTCATTAGAACTTTAGGGTAAGTAATGGATATTCTTAAACAATGAATTTTATTTACACATCTTTTTTGATTCATCATAATCAAATCCAAAATATGCTCCCATCATTGGATGAATGCCAATAGTGAGGGCTTTTTTGATTTGCTGAATGATATGAAATGATCATCGGAGGAAGTGTTTGACAATTCGTTGGAATATATGTTATAGAAGAAGGGAGGGGTTCCGGCTTTTGGATTTTTTTAAGGCTATGAACTATCTTCATAATTATGATTAAAAGAAAGAGCCCAGTATTTGTGGAGGGACAACATATGAATATCAGTAATTATAAAAAATATATTTCGGCAGAAACACTGATGGGTCCAAACTGTATCAGGATTCTTGGAGAATTATTCGACAAATATCCTTTGCAACTCACTTCAGATGATTTAGTCCTTGATTTGGGATGTGGAACGGGGTTGACGAGTCTTGTAATTGCAAAAGAGACAGGAGCAAAGGTTTATGCCAATGATCTCTGGGTAAGTGCAGAAGAAAATAGGAAACGATTTGCCGAATGGGGAATTGATGGACAGGTAACACCTGTTTGCGAAGATGCAAATAACTTACATTTTAAAGAAAGGCAATTCAATGCTTTGGTTAGCATCGATGCATATCATTATTTTGCAGGTGAGCCGGGCTTTTTCCAAGAAAAAATACTTCCATTTATAAAAGATGATGGAGTGATTTTAATCGGCATTCCTGGCATGAAGGATGAATATTCAGGTCGTTCCGAAGAACTTCTATCCGAATGGCTTGGAGAAGAAGCCTATATGTTTAAAAGCCCAAAACTCTGGGAAAAGCTTATTGGCAGCCATGACAGAATTGAATCAGTTGTAACATGGGAAATGGATTGCTTTGAAGAAGCATGGAATGAGTGGTTTGCAGTTGATAATGAATATGCACACGAGGACAGGCAATATTTTGAATCAATTATTAAGCCTTATACTTGCTTTGTTGGTATATATATAAAGCTAAATTTATGAGTCTATTGTACTTAATGCTTCTATACCTGAATCAAGTGATATTGTCAGTGTCAGAGAATTCTTTGGATATCTCAACGAAATTACCTATTGTAAAAGATTCAATTGATATTGAAGAAAGTTTTATTTTTGAGATGTGAGCAGTTCGATTACGTGATGATAACCCATCGAAAACACCAGAAAGATGTGCTGAAAGCAGTCGATACAGCTATATTTTGATCAAATAAGTCGAGACAATGTGAATGATCATTGCTAATATTCTATTAACAAAACCGATTTTAAAAAAGGATTGAGGGGATGTAAATGGAATTATTAGCGAAAATTGCAAAAACACGACCGGTAGGAACTGCTCAAAATCAGGAAATTACAGACTACATTCATTCATACCTGCAAAGCCTTGGATATACAACAAAGAAGGTACCCTTTAGCTGTAAAGTTTGGGAATCAAATGAGTCATTCTTAGTTGTAGAAGGGAACAAGATCGTATTACAGGCAAGTCCTTTTTCAGAGCCATTTACAGGGACAAGAAAAGCTATTGTTGTAAGGAATCTGGAAGAACTGGAAAGAGCGGAATGTGTAGATAAGATATTATTTTTGACAGAGGATTTGGCAAAAGAATCTTTACAGCCAAAGGATTATCCATTTTATTATCCCGATGAGCATAAAGCTATTATTGATTGCCTGGAAGCAAAAAAACCAGATGCAATCATAGCCATCACAGGTGAAACCAACATGAGTGGTCTTAAACCTTTCCCTTTAATTGAAGATGGAAATTTTCATATTCCTGTAGCCAATCTTGACAAAGAGATTTTTGCCGGAATAGAAGATAAGGTAATAGGTCATGAAATTGAATTATCTATTGTTTCGAATAATAATATTGCAACAGCATATCAGCTGATCGCATCAAAAACAGTTGCCAATCCTAAAGGTACAATCCTAATCTGTGCTCACATGGACAGCAAATATAATACCGATGGTGCACTGGATAATGCATCCGGTGTTGCTGCAATGCTTCATGCTGCAAAGAATATTGAAAACGACAGTTACAACATTGATATTGTTCCGTTTAACTCTGAAGAATATTATGATCCACAAGGCGAGCTGATTTACTTAAAAGAACTTGAGGAAAGCAGAAAAGAAATATCGCTGGTGATAAATATCGATACTTTAGCACATGTTGGATCACAAGTAGCAGTTGCCACATTTAATTTTAGTGAAAAGGAGCAGGCGGAGTTAGACAGCACACTGAATAGTTGTACCAATATTGTTCCTGGTCAGCCTTGGTATGCCGGAGATCATGCAATGTTTGCCTTCGGCGGAACGAAATGTATTTTAATTTCTGCATCGGATTTATTTGAAGAATGTTTGTCCTATACCCATTGTCCGCAAGATACAATAGATCTGGTTGATGAAAAGTTAATTGAAAATGCAGCCGAGTATATCTGCAAAGTTGTTAATGGTTATAAATAGAAAAAAGAGAAGGGGGAGTAGCAGTGGATGAAAGAATGATGACAGTCCAGAAAATGCAAAATTATATTGAAGAACATATTTTAGAAGATATAAAAATTGATGATCTGGCAAATCTCACCAAGTATTCCACTGTACACGTAAGACGTCTCTTTCTTGAATGGACAAAGTTGTCACCAACGGCTTATATAAGGCGATTAAAACTTACAAAAGCAGCACTTATGCTACGGGATGAATCCTGTAGAGTAATTGATGTAGTGACCCAATTCGGATTTGGGAGTGTAGATGGATTTCAACGGGCATTTAAAAAGGAATTTGGATGTAATCCGAAAGAGTATAGAACCAATCCTGTTCCAATCTATCTTTTCACTCCATTTATTGTACATTCTAAAAACAATAAAGCATATGACTTTTCACTCTCCAATGCCAGAAAGGTGACGGTTCAAAAGATTCATAAATATGAAAGGAAAGTAATCATAAAAAGAGGGATAAAGGCTACTGATTACTGGTCCTATTGCGATGAAATAAGGTGCGATGTATGGGGGCTTCTTAAAAGTATCAAATCAATAAGTGGAGAGCCTGTATGTCTATGGCTTCCTGAACAGTATCGTAATCCAATTTCCAATGAATATGTTCAAGGTGCTGAGGTGGAAATGGATTATAAAGGGGTTATCCCTGATGGCTTTGAGGTTATCGAGTTACCAAAGGCAGATTATCTGTTATTCAGAAGTGATCCTTATGAGGATGAAGAGTATGAATCTGCCATTTTGGATGTTAAAAAAGTGATTTCAGAATATGATTTTCACGGAAATGGTTATGTAATAGATGAAAATAATCCCAGAATACAACTGGAACCAATCTGTACGCGAGGATATATAGAAATGGTTCCGGTTATATCCAAGGAATTTGTAAATCTATAAAATCATAAATTTCAAGTATCACAGATGACCTATGTATTCTGGAAAGGAGAACAAAATACGATATAAAGAACGATAACGTTTAATTGAGTTCAGGAGGGCCACAATGGCTAAGTTGATCAAAAGAATCACTGCAATTGTAGTGATATTTACGATATTATTTATAAGTTTATACTGTTTTACATCCAAAGCATTGTTTTTGACATTGGCCATTACATTTGGTACTACAAGCTATCATTTTGTAATGCGGCTTCTTGTAGCTTATTTCTATAATTCATTTATAAATAATAAAATAAATTATAGAAATAAGTGGTTTTCTGTTAGTGTACGTGAGCAACAATTCTATGAGAAACTGGGAATCAAAAAGTGGAAAAATAAAATGCCAACCTATGATCCCAGAGGATTTGATGTAAAAAATCATTCTTTGGATGAAATTGCTCAGACCATGTGCCAGGCAGAACTGGGTCATGAGACAATTGTTCTTTTAAGTTTTCTCCCTATACTGGCTGGAAGATGGTTTGGTGCATATCCGGTATTCATTGTGACCTCTGTAATGGCAGCGATATTTGATTCCATCTTTGTTATTATGCAGCGGTATAATCGCCCGAGGCTTATAAAACTGATGGAGAAGAGAAAAGAAACTAAGCACATTTGGAAGTAGTGTGGTTTGATACCTAAATAATGAATAAATTTGTTTTTTGGAGGCTTCCATCAATCAGCAAAGATTGCTGATTGATGGAAGCCTTATTTTGTGCTGTATGATTCTTTTTTCTAAAAGGAATACTATTCGTAAAAAACGAAAGGATGGTTGCCTATGAATGAAAAGGATATGTATACACCTGATGAATTAAGAGCCGAAACCCAGCCTGTACCGGGAAAAGAAAGCAAGATGAATCCCGAACCAATTTATGATTATCCTGAAAAGAAAGGTACGGGCAGGTTAAAATCCAAAACTGCCATTATCACAGGTGGTGACAGCGGAATTGGCAGAGCTGTTGCCGTTGCTTATGCGAAAGAGGGCTGCAATGTAGTGATTGTATATAATATCGCAGATGATGATGCCAATGAGACCAAAAGAGTAGTGGAATCATATGGAGGGAAGGCATTATTGATTAAAGGAGATATCGGAGAAAGCAGTTTTTGCAATGCAGTAGTAGAAAAAACTTTAAACGAATTTGGCGGCATAGATATTTTGGTCAATAATGCCGCTGAACAACATATGCAAAAATCCATAGAGGATATTACGGATGAGCAACTGCTTCGGACATTTAAAACCAATATTTTTTCCATGTTCTATTTAACAAGAGCAGCATTGCCTCATATGAAAGAGGGCAGCACCATTATTAATACCAGTTCTGTAACAGCATTTAAAGGGAATAAAGATTTAATTGATTATTCCGCAACCAAAGGAGCTGTAACAGCATTTACAAGATCTTTATCCGAGAATTTAGCGGGAAGGAAAATTCGAGTCAATCAAGTAGCCCCTGGACCAATATGGACACCTCTTATTGTATCTACACTTGATGAGACTACTATTCAAAACTTTGGCAAAGATACACCATTAGGAAGGCCAGGGCAGCCCGTTGAACTGGCAGAAGCCTATGTATACCTGGCATCTTCTGATTCTTCCTACATGACAGGGCAGACCATTCATATCAATGGTGGGTCAATTATCAATGGATAATGGATTTAGTGAGATCACCGGAAGGAACATTCTCTGCGAATGCCTTCCGGTTTATTTTATTAACTTCTTTTTAGTTGCAAATACCATTTTTATCCATGTTCTTATATAAGGCAATATTGGAATATTTACAAGAATACCTATACATGATATGCTGGTTTTATCTTCGTATAAATTGGGGTATTAATTCCTGCCATCAGATTAATTTTTGTTGCAAGATTCATGCAAAAGATGAACTATTTCATTTGGTGGATTTTTGGATGTGATGATTTGGATCATGGGAGTACGTCGTATTGATGACATTATTACTGAGGAGGATTCTAATGGCTGAATATATAAAAACTTTACGAAAAATGGTTGGTCATACCCCTATTTTGCAATGTGGAGCCTCTGTGATCGTTGAGAATGAACGGGGTGAAATATTGCTGCAACTTAGAAAAGATAATCATTGCTGGGGATATGCCGGAGGTTCCGTTGAACTGGATGAAGAAGTAGAAGAAGCGGCAAAAAGAGAACTATATGAAGAAACCGGACTTATTGCTCATGAACTGGAACTTTTTGGTGTCTTTTCCGGAAAGGATATGCACTATATTTATCCTAATGGTGACGAAGTGTCAAATATTGATCTTGTGTATATATGCAAATCTTATTCAGGGGATTTAAAAATGCAGCAGGATGAAGTTATAGATCTTAAGTTCTTTCCGTTGTTTGACTTACCGGAAAATATTTCACCGCCTAATGTAAAAGCACTAAAAGAGTACGTCAGGAAAAGAACATTAAAATAAGATGTAATACCTCATGGATTATAAATATCCATAAAATGATAACTGTTAGACTATTGTATGGGAGGTGAAGATTTGACTAATTGCAGAGAGTATGGCAGTTTACCCTTTCATGCAATAGTTGTTCATGGCGGTCCTGGGGCGCGTGGTTATCCTATATTTTTGCCGCAAAGTATCCCCAGTATGTCAGTAAACTGATTCTGGTAAGCAGTGGTCCGTTTGAATTAAGTTATTATTCTCAGCTTGTTGAAAGAAGAAACGTTAAAAAGATGCCCAAAGAACAGGAAGAAGATATAAGAGCGGCAAACTTATACACTGACGATATTAAGTATGATCCCGACCACTATTGCCTGTTGCCGGATATAGAGGAAGATATGATTGCCTTTAATGAAGAGCAATTTAAGTCATTAATGAATGAAATAGGTCCTATGCGTGCGAGTGGTAAGCTGTTGGATCTATCTAAAGATATTGAATGTCCTGTTGCTGCCATCCATGGTAAAAATGATCCTCATCCGTGGGAAGGAGTAAAAGAACCTCTGGAAAATCGATTGAATGATTTTAAAATGTATTTGCTGGACAAATGTGGGCATGATCCGTGGAAAGAATATTATGCGAAAGATGAATTTTTTGCGATTCTCAAAAATGAATTAAAAAGTACTGGAACAGTTTAGTTCAAAAATTAAATTTTTCAACTTAAAGAGCAGATTTCATTTTTACACTCGGTATGTGTTATAGGACATATCGAGTGTATTTTTGTAAGTTTTGGTGGTTGATAATTGTGATGGGGTGTGATACAACTATTTTGACTTTGATTGAATATAATAGAAAAGAGGCAGTAAAATGAATGACTTAACACAGAGCAGAGCGACTAAAGGTATTCTACTTTTTATGAAAAAGAACAAAGACTTAATACTTCATAGCCTAATGTGCAGTATAGGGGGTTTTTTGGGTGGCTACGCTGTGCTTTGCAGAGGGAACTTGGCTTCTGCACAGACCCTTAACATGATCGATATTGTACTTGGGATCGTGGGTAAAAACAGGGAGGAGCTTCTGCTTAGGATCCTTGGACTTTTTTTATATATTATGGGAATGGAGATAGTTATACTTTTTTCGAAAAAGACAAAAATCAATCTGGAGCGGTACAGTATTTATGTTGATATGGCAGGTTTTTTGATTCTGGCTTTGATACCGGAGCAAGTAAATATGTTGATAGGAATACTTCCTGTATTTTTCATCATTTCTACTCAGTGGAGTGTGTTTCACGGAGTAAGGGGATATAACAGTGCGACGATATTCTCTACAAATAATCTTCGTCAGATGCTGCTTGCCCTGAATGAGTATGCCTTCGGCAAAGACAGAAAGCAGCTGAATACTGCACTTTATTATATCAATACACTATTCTGGTTTCACATAAGTATTGCCATGAGTTATTTTGCTGTTAAAGTTTTTGGTATTTATGCTTCTCTTTTTGGATTTGTTTACGCTGTTCCAGCACTTGCAATTACAGCGATCAAGGATGAAAAAGTATCGGGGAGTATCTCCTTTGATATACCCCTTGCCAAGTAGACAGATAAAATATATAAAATGAGTAATTAACTGCTACCCCATGTGGTAGTTTTTTTATTTCAAAAGCTTATAGATTACATTGATTGCATAATGAATTTCAAATAGAGTGAATTAATCTTACAAAGAAAAGTATCGGTAAATGAATAATTTAATATTTTTCTAGGAAGTTAAAATATTGATGATGCAGAAATCCCCTTAGATTGCTTTTTTAAAAAGTAGTCTAAGGGGATTTGTAAAATATATACAAAAAAATATTATTATTTTATAAAAAACTATGCTATAATTGTTTTTGGAATTATCTATAATCTTTAGTTTTATATGAGGTATTCAAATGAGAAGAAGAGATTTAGCTATTTTTATCATTATTGGACTTATCGTATTTCTATTTACTATGGCGATTTATTTAGGTGCGGCGAATAAATATAAAGTAGATTCTATGGAGAAAGAAGATTTATTAAATAAAGAAAATGTATTGAAATATCATTTTGTAGTCATTTGTGAGAGTATGGACGAGCCTTTTTGGCAATCGCTTAGGAAAGGAGCAAAGAAAGCAGGAGAAGATTTTAATGTTGCTGTAGAATTTAATGGCCCACGTACCGCTAATGTGGAAGAAGAAATTAAATACTTAGAGATAGCCATTGCATCCAAAGTTGATGGCATTATTACTCATGTCAGCGATGAAGAAAAAATTACTCCATATATTGATAAAGCGGTAAATATGGGAATCCCCGTTATTACCTTAAACAATGATGCGCAGTCTAGTATGCGGCAGTCCTATGTAGGGGTGAATAGTTATAATTTAGGATTAGAATGGGGTAAGCTTATTGCTATGGCGGCTTCTGATAGAAATATGGTCGTAGGAATCATTTCTCCTGAATATAAGAATTTTGAAAATGCTTATCATGAAATGATCTTATTAGGAATTAATGAAAGCATAAAAAATTATCCTAATATACAGTTAAAAACAGTTAGCGTACAAGATGCGGAGATTTTTAGCTCAGAAGAAGCTATAAGAAAAATACTTATTAATGATGAAAATGTCAATATGATTTTATGTATGAATGCTGCCGATACCTTAAGAGCTGCAAAAGCAGTAGTAGATTTAAACAAAGTTGGGGATGTAAATATTATAGGATATCATGATAATCCAGAAATCTTAAAATATATAAAAAGCGGCGTTATATATGGAACGATTGCAGGAGATGCGATGGGAATGGGCTATAAAAGTATAGAAGCAATTGTTGAGTTAAAAGAAAATAAACGAGCTAGTGAGTATATAACATCTAAGCTCAACATTATTACAAATGATAATGTTCAAAAGTACATTGTAGATAAGGAAAAAAAGGAGTATTTTGAAGGTGGAGAAAAGTAAGCATTTTCCTAAAAATAAAATACGGACAAGACTGATTCTCTGTTTTTTACTTACGACGACGCTGATGGGAATAACCAATATATTTGCTTATATGAACGTTAATACAATCATGAAAAAGGTAGACACCATTTACGTCAGTAATATTAATTTAAATGAGCTTTCTACTCTTTTAAATAATGTAGAGAGTAGTATAGAAGCATATCTTTTAACGAATAGCAGTGATAATTTAGCTACTTATTTTAATAATTTTGAGAAGCTAAGACTAAAAGCAGAAGAATTAAATTCAAAAATCATTGATGATGAAACGGCACTGCTCGAAAAAAATATCAAATCTATGATAGAAACTTATATGGAGGTAACGGATAAGGCTGTAAAAGAAAAAAGAGCAAGAAATGTAAACAGCTACTCCCTAAGTTATAAGGAAGCTGTAAAATTATATGATTATATCAATGAGTATATTACGAAATTAAATAATATCCGATTTCAAAACAACACTAAGCAGTATATCGTAGCAGCTTCAAATTTAAAATACATAGAATTTTTAAATTTTACGATCATTATCCTGGCGATAGTACTGAATATCATTTTAATTTTACTGATTACCTACATGATTACAAAGCCTATTATAGAATTGTCTAATGCCGCTGATAGAATTGCAGAGGGAAATTTTGATGTGCCCCAGGTAAGAGTGGATTCTGATGATGAAATAGGAGTAATGGCTTTAGCGTTTAATACGATGGCAAAGAACATAAAAAATTATATAACAGAAATTCAGCAGAAAGCAGAATTAGAAAGCAAATTAAAAGAACAGGAACTCCAAAATTTATCTATGAAAACTTATCTTAAGGAAGCACAGTTAAGAAGTTTCCAATCCCAAATAGATCCCCACTTTTTATACAATACTTTAAATGCAGGGGTACAATTAGCGATTATGGAGGAAGCAGACAGAACAGGAGAATTTATTGAAAATGTTGCAGAGCTGTTTAGGTATACCACCAGAAAGTCGGGGAAAACAGCCACTCTTGGAGAAGAAATTAATCATGTGGAAAATTATATATATATTTTAAAGACAAGATTTTCCAGTAGGCTAAAATATGAAAAAGAGATCGATGAAAGTCTTTATAAGTTAGTGATGCCTAGTATGCTGCTTCAACCTATAGTAGAAAATGCTTTTGTCCATGGATTAGACCAACTGGGGGCAGGAAATACAATAAAAATTACAGTGACAAGAAAAGAAGACAGGGCAGAAATTTGTATTAGCGATAATGGAATAGGCATGAGCGAAGAAGAGATTAAAAAAGTGATGAATAAACGATGGGATGAAAAGGAGGAAGGAGGAATAGGAATCTCTAATGTTATTAACAGAATGAATTTATTTTATGGCGTGTCTAATTTGTTTGAAATTAAAAGTGAAGGTAAGGGGAAAGGTACTCAAATGTATATTTATATTCCATTAGATATGGAGGGGGAAAAACTTGCATAAAATATTGATTGCAGATGATGAGCAAATTGTTTTAGATTCTCTTCAATTTGTTATAGGGAAAAATTTTAAAGAGGTAGAGATTGTGTCTTGTGTTTATTCAGGAAGAGAAGCTATAGAAGCTGCTGATAAGTATAGACCGGATATTGTTATTATGGATATAAAGATGCCTGGAATTAATGGAATAGAAGCCATTGAAGAAATAAAAAAGAGCAATCCTGATACAAAATTTATACTACTAACAGCTTTCGATAAATTTGATTACGCAAAACAAGCTATTAATCTTGGAGTTTCTGAATATCTTTTAAAGCCAGTCAATAAAACAAAAATTATTCAGACCTTAAAGAAGGTAATGGATGAGATAGATTTGGAAAGAGAGAAAAAGAATAAAGAATTAGAAATTCGTGAAAAGATGGAAATCATTCTTCCTATGCTTGAAAATGGTTTTATATATTCCGTTATATTTCCTGATGATCATAGTACTGAAATCATGAACTATAAAACCCTCATGGGCATTCATTCAGGAGGGTACATCATGACTATTGAACTGGGAGAAGCCAGTGGAGACAGAATGAATAATAAAATAGGAGTCAGTGTTAAGGCTCATCAATTCTATTCTTTTATAAGAGATACTCTAAAATCTATAACGGATTGCATTGTAGGAGCCATGATGCTTAACCGGATAGTAGTTTTTATACCCTATGATGAAAAAGAAAATGAGTATTCAGAGAGACTATATTCTCTTGAACTTGGAGAATTAATTTACAAAAAATTAAATGAAAAAATAAAAGATATTGATTTTAAAATAGGAATAGGTTCGAATTATAAAGATCTAACGATGCTTTCCAACTCCTACAACGAATCTTTACAGGCTATAAAAAGTATGAATGATGTAGGGATAATGCATTTTAAAGATATTCCGGAAATTCATGAACTTATAGATCATAATTTGCTTTTGCTGGAAAAACAATTGGGAGAAAAAATCATCCAGGGAGATATTCCTGGAGGCATAAAGATATTTAATGATTTTTTTAATCGCTTAACCATCCTCTACGGTAATAGCCCTTTAACCATTAAAAATAAGGTTTTAGAGCAGATTTTTAAAGTGAGTCATTATATTCAAAATAATAATCAAGAGAATATGATTCAGAATAACAGAAATTATTTTGAAGAGATATTATCTATAGAAGACTATGAAGAAATCAGACAATGGAGTATTGGACAGATCACTTTTATTTCTGAAGAGATTAAGAGGATGAAAGAAAATAAAATAAGTGATGTAACCAGAAAAGCAAAAGCATTTATTAATGAAAATTTTGCGAAAGATATAAAACTTGAAGATGTATCAAAGGCGGTAAATATAAGCCCATATTATTTCAGCAAGTTATTTAAAGAAGAAACAGGGGAAAATTTCATTGATTATCTTACCAGCGTAAGAATTAGACATGCATGTAATCAGTTTAAAAATAAAGAGATCAGTATTAAGGAAGTATCTTATGACTGTGGATATAGCGATCCTAATTACTTTTGCCGTATATTCAAAAAAGTTACAGGCCTTACTCCTACGGAGTATAAGGAACGTAATGGGAGTTGGTTATATGAAGACTAAGATTATGTTAACCAGTATACTTGTTTTAAACATGGTTATTTTATGCAGCTGTCAAAAAAAGTTGGAGCCTGTAAAAGAATTATCTCATGAATCTGATAAAATCACTATAGGATTTTCCATGGATTCTTTTATGATTGAAAGATGGCAAAGAGACCGGGATATTTTTGTATCCAGAGCAAATGATCTTGGAGCAGAGGTTATAGTACAGATTGCCGGGGGAGATCCAGATGAACAAATTAAGCAAATTGAGTATTTAATTAATAAAAATGTAGATGTATTAGTGATTATACCAAGAGAAGCCGATGGATTAGGAGCAGTGGTCAATGAAGCGAGGAAAAAAGGGATTAAAGTAATTTCTTATGACAGATTGATCAAGGATACTTCTCTTGATTTATATATATCTTTTGATAATGAACTGGTCGGGGAATTAATTGCGGATACCTTAGTGCACCATGTGCCAAAGGGGAATTATGTCATCTTTAATGGACCTGAAAGCGATAATAATGTCTCTTTATTAAGAAAAGGATATTATAATATTTTAAATCCTAAAATACAATCAGGAGATATCACAGTTACTCACGAATTTTGGACGCCAAATTGGGAACCGGAACAAGCTGGGTATAATATGGAAGAACTTTTAAGAAAACAAGAAAAGATAGATGCGATTATAGCAGGAAACGATTCTATTGCAACGATGCTCATTAGATTATTATCAGAAAATAGAATGGCTGGTAAAGTTGCAGTTGGCGGACAAGATGCGGAAGTGTCAGCATGCCAAAGAATTGTTGAAGGGACACAGCTTATGACAGTGTATAAACCTATTGATAAATTGGCAAGATTATCGGCAGAACTTGCAGTGCAGTTAGCGAAAGGAGAAGAAATTATTGTAAACAACGTATATGAGGATGGAGAGTATTCGATCCCATACTATGAAATTATGCCGATTGCAGTGACAAAGGAAAATATGATGGACACAGTCATTAAAGATGGATTTCAAAGGTTAGAATCAGTATACCAAAACATACCACCCAAACAATGGCCTAAAAATTAATCGCCTTTATAGGCGATTTTTTTGTGCACAAAATAATGCTATATAGAAAATATACAATTAAAACAATACTAATTTTTATAGAATGTTGCAAAAATATCCAGACTTAATTGTGATATATTAACAACGTAAAGAGGTCACAAACGTGATCGTAAAAAATTGAGGAGGGGATTTTAGTGAGAAGTATTAAAAAATTGATAGGAGCTATGTTACTTTCTCTGATGGTGGCTTCATCCTTTACAGGTTGTGGTCAAACGAACACAAGCACATCCACAGATACCAATCAACCTGCTCAGGAAGCAACTCAAGAAGCTAGTGAAGAGAAAAAAGATGAGAAAAAACCAGTAATAGGATTTTCACTTCCAACGCTTCAAGAAGAAAGATGGGCAAGAGACAAAGAAGCTATGGAAAATTACGCTAAATCAAAAGGAATTGACCTATTAGTTCAAATCGCTGATATGGATGCACAAAAACAAGCGAACCAATGTGAAAACTTAATTTCTCAAGGAATTGATGTTTTAATCTTAGCGCCTCATGATGCATCTTCAGCAGCTGCAATCGTTGAAAGCGCAAGAGTTTCTAATGTACCAGTAATTTCTTATGACCGTCTTGTTATGGATACAGATCTTGACCTTTATATCTCTTTCGACAACGTAAAGGTAGGGGAAATCCAAGGAAAATATTTAACAGAACATCTTGATAAAGGAAATATCGTATGGCTTGCAGGAGCACCAACAGATAATAATGCAAAACTTTTCAAACAAGGTGCAGCAAAATATCTTCAACCAAAAATCGACAGTGGAGATTATAAAGTAATTCTTGAACAAGACGTTATTGACTGGAAACCAGACAATGCTTTAAAAATTATGGAACAAGCTTTAACTTTAGCAAACAACGATATTCAAGGGGTATTAGCTCCTAACGATGGAACAGCAGGTGGATGTATCCAGGCAATGAATGCTCAAGGTATTACAGATAAAGTAGTGATCACAGGACAAGATGCTGAACTTGCAGCAGCACAAAGAATTGTAAACGGCGAACAAGACATGACAGTATTTAAAGATACAAGAAACCTTGCAACAGCAGCATTAGATGCAGCAATTGCTATGGCAAATGGCGAAAAAGTTGAAACTAACGGCGCTGTAACAAATAATAACAAAATGGATGTTCCATCCTTACTTCTTGAACCAGTTGCAGTTGATAAAGATAATATTGACGAAATTTTAATCGATAGTGGTTATCTCAAGAGAGAAGATGTATATCAGAATTAAAGATTAACACAAGACATAGAGGAATGGATTTAATCCTTCCTCTATGATTGTATTGAAAGCGGGGGATAAAATGAGCGAGTATATTCTAGAAATGAATAATATAACAAAGGAATTCCCTGGAGTTAAAGCTCTGTCAAATGTTAATTTTAAAGTAAAAAAAGGCGAAATACATGCCTTAGTTGGAGAAAATGGAGCAGGAAAATCAACACTTATGAAGGTTTTAAGTGGCATTTATCCTGCAGGAACGTACGATGGGGAAATCGTATTTAAAGGGCAAGTCCAAAGAATGTCCGGGATAAAAGACAGTGAAAGAATAGGGATTGCAATCATATATCAAGAATTAGCCCTGGTTAAGCAGATGAGCATTGCAGAAAATATATTTTTAGGCAATGAAATTATTAAAAAGGGATTCATTGATTATGATGAGACTTATAAGAGAACTGCTGAAATATTAAAAGAAGTCCATTTAGATTTAAATCCTGCTACAAAGGTATTAAATCTAGGGGTAGGACAGCAGCAGTTAGTAGAAATTGCAAAGGCTATTTCAAAAAATGCAGATTTATTAATTTTAGATGAACCTTCTGCGGCATTAACAGAAAGAGAAACAGAAAATTTATTAGAGATTTTAAGAACTTTAAAGGCAAAAGGCGTAACCTGTATATATATTTCTCACAAATTAAATGAGATTTTTGAAATCAGTGATACGATTACGGTACTGAGAGATGGAAAAACAGTTGGGACTATTCCTACAAGCGAGATGAATGAAGATAAATTAATTGCGATGATGGTTGGTCGTGAAATGTCAGAGCGTTTCCCAAGAAAAGAACACACGCCTAAAGAAGTCGTACTTGAAGTTAAAAATTGGACGGTACATAATCCGGAAATCCCTGAAAAAGAGATTATTAAAAACGTTAGTTTTGAAGTCAGAAAAGGAGAAATTCTTGGAATAGCAGGACTCATGGGGGCAGGAAGAACTGAACTGGTGATGAGTCTTTTTGGAGCTTATGGTACAGGTGTAAAAGGTGAAATCTATTTAAATGGTAAGAAGTTAAACATTAAAAAACCTAAAGATGCTATTAAAGCCGGTATAGCATATGTTTCAGAAGATAGAAAAAAATACGGTCTTGTACTAGGGCAAGATATTAAAACCAATACTTCTCTAGCATCCTTAGATCGTTTGGTTAATAATGGAATAGTCAATGATAATGAAATTGTCAGACAAACCAATAAATATGTAGAGGATTTGAATATTAAGACACCATCTATTGAGCAAAAAGCCAATAATTTAAGTGGTGGAAATCAACAGAAAGTCGTTCTTTCAAAATGGCTTATGACAGAGCCTAAAGTACTGATTCTTGATGAACCTACAAGGGGAATTGATGTAGGAGCAAAGTATGAAATTTATAATATCATGAACGATCTTGTAGACCAGGGCGTTTGTATTATTATGATCTCATCAGAACTTCCAGAAGTTCTAGGCATGAGCGATAGAATTTTGATTATGCATGAGGGAGAAATAAATGGCGAAATAGATTATAAAGAGGCGACCCAGGAAAAGGTTATGTATTATGCGACAGGAGGGAAATAACAATGGGAGAAACAGTAATTAATAAAAACAACTTACCAGTAGAAACGGTTAAAAGATCTTTAAAAGTAAACATAAGACAATTTTCGATGATTATCGCTCTTTTAGCCATATGGTTTATATTTCAGATTTTAACCCGTGGAGTTTTTATCAGTGCAAGAAATTTATCGAATCTATTTTTACAAAGTGCTGCTGTAGGTATTGCAGCCAGTGGTGTTGTATTAGTAATGGTGGCTGGGCATATTGATTTGTCCATAGGATCAGTTGTAGGGTTTACTGGAGCAGTTGCTGCAGTTTGCCTGGTGAACTATAATATGTCTGTAGGTACAGCATTAATCATTACTCTTATTGTAGGACTTATAATCGGGATATGGCATGGATTTTGGATTGCTTACAGAGGCGTACCGGCATTTATTGTTACTCTTGCCAGTATGTTAATGTTTAGAGGAGCCATCATAGGAATCACAGGTTCCAAATCTATATCTCCAAACAATGCAGCTTTTAAAGCTATCGGGCAAGGCTATCTGCCTAAACTCAATGAAGCTTTAAACTTCCATGATGCTACAGCATTACTCGGAATCGTATTTATCATTGCTTATATCATATTAGAATTAAAAACAAGAAAGAAAAGACAAAAATATGGTTTTAAAGTACTTTCAAACTCTCTGTTTTTAGCAAAACTTATCGGTATGAGTATCGTTATTGCGGCTGTATTTTCTATAATGGTATTATACAGAGGTATTCCATATGCAGTATTACTACTTATAGCAGTAGTTATTATATTTACAATTATTTCTACCAAGACTGCTTTTGGCCGTTATGTCTATGCTATAGGTGGAAATAGAGAAGCTGCAAGACTTTCTGGGATTGATATTAAAAAGACGAATATGACGATCTTTGTACTGATGGGGCTTCTGTCTACAATTGCAGGGATTGTGTATACTTCACGTTTAAATGCAGCGATAGTTGCAGCTGGACAAAACTTTGAAATGGACTGTATTGCAGCGGCAATTATCGGTGGTACCAGTACTTTGGGGGGAGAAGGAACCATTCCAGGCGCAATCATCGGAGCTTTAGTTATGGCAAGTCTTGATAATGGAATGAGCCTTATGAATCTTGGATCTTTCGAACAATACTTAGTAAAAGGGCTTGTACTTTTAGTGGCTGTTTGGTTTGATATAGCTACTAGAAAGAAAGCTGCTTAATTAAATCTGGACATTATAATTTTGACACCTACCGCTCTATCGGTAGGTGTATTTGTAAATATCATTTTGGGGGAATATTTTATGAAAGGAATAGGGAGTGAAGGTATTAAGGGGATATCTATAAAAGGAAAGCTTTTAATTACTTTTTTTTCTCTTGTCACTATACTTGGCAGTGTATCCGTTATTCTTCTGGTGACAATGAATCATTTTAATGATCAGCATAATCGTATTCTTAACAATATATTTTTGGCAAATACTCTTCCTGAAATATTAAATGTGGTTCCAGGTTCTTTAGAAGATTCTTATAAAAATCAATCTGATTTTAGCAGTTCAAATTATAAGGAAAATCTGGAATTAGCTAAGAAAAATATTGATATCATCGAGAGCAATACAAATTCAGATAAAGTAAAATACAATGTTAGTGTTATTAAAGATTATCTTGCATCTGTAGAAGAAAAGATAAAATCTGCAGAAGAAAATTTGCAAGATTCGGGGATGGTGCAGGAACATATTAAATACATACAAAATCTTATTGTTTTTTTCATTGAACCTGAGAAAAATACCCTTATATCTAATGAATTAAAAAGTAGTGAAATTTTAAAGCAACGAATAGAAAATGAGTACCGGTTCATTAGCATTATAGGGGTTGTTGCATTGATTTTATCCATTACTGGCTCAAGTATCGGGATTACAATAATTTCTAATAACATCAATAAATCCATTCAAGATATCAGTTCTAATGCCAAAGCCATTGCAGAAGGAGATCTAACGGTTAATTCGTTGGTAATCAGAACGAGAGATGAATTGAATAGTCTGGCAGGGGCTTTTAATAATATGCAAGAGGGCATTAGAGGAATTGTGGAAAAGGTAACTTCAGTTAGTGGTGATATATGTGAAATGTCTAATAAGTTAAAGAATAATGTGGAAGAAAACAGTAGATCCGGAGAATTGCTTACTGCTTCCATGGAATCTGTAACTGGGGGGATAAAAGAGCAAAGCAGAGAGGCACAAAATACAATGAACACAGTGAGTAAAATGTATGAGGTGTCTCAAAAGATTTGTAACAGGGCAGAGGAGATTTTAGAAAATACTGCAGTCTCTGTAAGATTAGCATCCCAAGGGAATATTTGCATTCATAAGTTTGTAGAAAAGATTTCGAACATAAATAGTGTAATGGATAGCACCCTAAAAATCTCAGAAGAGCTTAAAGAGAGTTCAGATAAGATGACTGGCATTATTAATACTATTTCAGAAATTGCAGACCAGACCAGTCTTTTAGCTCTGAATGCATCTATAGAGGCAGCCAGGGCAGGAGCAGCGGGGAAAGGATTTGCAGTCGTTGCAGAAGAAGTTAGAAAACTTTCAGAGCAAACATCTAAGTCAACTCAGATGATTAAAGAATTAATTGATAATTTTCAAAATCACACAATAGCTATAAATCGCAAAATGCATGAAAATATGAAAGAAATTGAAGAGGGGAATAAAATTACTTTAGAAGCAAAAGAATATTTTGATAAAATAGAGCAAGAAGATAAAATAATAGTCAATGGCAATATTGCAGATATAACTCGTGACATTAATGAATTTATGCAATCTATTGAAAAAGTTAAAAGCAGTATGAAAAATGTTCAGGAAGTCATAGATGTATCTGTACATGCCAGCAATGATATATATGCTGCTTTAACAGAGCAGCAAGCAAGTCTTATTGAAGTTACAGAATTAGCCACAGTCTTGGCAAGTTTAGGAGATCAATTAAATGAAGCAGTATGCAGGTTTAAAATTTAAATTTCATTCCATAATAAGGTGATAAGAAGTAATTGATGGAAGTCGTTGTTTGTAGTAGAATAGAGCCAAGTTTTTAGAGCGGATCGATGGTATGGCAATATGGTATAAGAAGGTGCATAAAGGAAAAGGGGTAGGAAGTAAGTTTTAAGGAGGAAGCATATGATGGTATATTCCATTATTATGATGATTGCGGCAGTATTGCTTTTGATTTGTGGAATAGCTATTCAAAAAGGGAATACGGATTTGATTCATGATTATCATCGATCAAAAGTAAAAGAGTCAGATAGATTAGAATATGGCAAAGCCTTTGCGAAAGGTATTTACTTACTGGCATTCACTTTATTGCTTAGTGGAAGTGTTACTTTGATTGGAGAAGATACAGCCATTGTGGTTATATCCGTGGCAGTACTCTTGATTGGAATGCTTATATCATTTATGGTTTTGGGAAAAGTACAAAAAAAGTTTAATGGCGGATGGTTTTAAAGGTTAAAAATTAAAGGTTCCCAGATTTTCGGCAAGTATAACCGATTGATGGGAACCTTGTTTTATTATTCTTGGATATTAAAGTAAAGGCAAGCTGTTAATCTTGCATCCATGAGTGTTTTAAGCATTAGAAGTTGCTTCCGTTCCAGCCCCAGTTTGAAACTTCTTCATATTTTACATAGATGCAATCTGGCTGGATGTTAAGTTCATCACGAAGAATATTGGTAATTTCTCTTGTGAGATGGTTATAGGCATCCCTTGATGCTTTGCCAAAAAGTTTTACTTCTACAAAGGCTAAAGGTTTGTCATTTTTGCCTTTAAAATATAAATTGCTTTCGTCTTCAAAAGCAACCATGAGCCAATTTTCGCTCTTTCCAGGCAGTAATTCAATGGCTTTTCCAAGCTTGGTTTTAATAGCTTCAGACTGATCCTTGCTTAGTTTTACATTCGTTTTTGTGCTTATATATGGCATGATCATCATCCTTTCATGTCATTATTTGTGTTTTTTGACATTATATCAAATATAATTATACCACACATACGGATGTTGTGATATACTATACATAATAAGTTATTGCTGAAAAATCAAACAAATTTTTATTTTCAGAAATTAACGCATTGGGAGGTGAAGACTTATGACTGTAGAAGAAAAACTCGCAAAATCCTTGACGGCTGAATCTGTAGAGCTTATACCATATCTGCCGTATTTATTGCAGGATTTATGGGAGTTGGGGGCATCACCAAAGGATATAGTGGAAATGATTACTAGACATATTCCTGTATCCAAAGAAACAAAAGTGCTTGATTTGGCATGCGGCAAAGGAGCAGTAAGTGTTAACTTAGCCAAGGAACTTGGCTGCTTGGTAAAAGGGATTGACCTTATTCCGGAGTTTATTGATTTTGCAGTTCAAAAAGCGCAGGAATTTGGCGTGGGAGAATTGTGTGACTTTGCAGTAGGAGACATCACAGAATTGGTTAAGACTGAAAAGGACTATGACATTGTTATTCTTGGAGCAGCAGGCGACGTTTTGGGAAATTCAGAAGAAACAATAAAGTTACTGAAAAAGACAGTAAAAAATGGTGGTTATATTATTATTGATGATGCATATGGCAATGATGAAAGCAACCCACAATATCCAACTAAAGAGCAATGGCTTGAGATATTTGATAAAACAGGAATAAAGCTGATAGAAGATAAGGTTATTGATGATGATGAAATAGCCAGACTTAATGATGAACAGCAGAAATGGATCATAAAAAGGGCCAATGAATTAAAAGAAAAATTCCCGGAAAAGGTATGTCTTTTTGATAGTTACATACAGACCCAGCAAGATGAATGTAATGAGCTTGAGAACGAAATATCTGGAGTAACAATGCTCCTTAAAGTTATGTAGGAGATAGAGAGAAAAGATGGTAAAATTATTGTATTATACGCACAAGTGATTTAAATTTTAAATTAATAAGAGAAGGGAATAGTGGTATTATGCTTTGGAAAGATGCCTATGAATTGGGGGTTCCACAGATTGATGCGCAGCATAAAGAATTATTCAGGCGTGTAGAAGCATTTTTGCAGGTAGTGCGATCAAAGGATGCCTGGGAAGAGAAGCTTCCCAAGATCAATGAAACGCTGGAGTTTATGAAAGGATATGTCGTAGAGCATTTCCGAGATGAAGAAGAATACCAGAAAAAGATTAATTATCCTGGGTACGAAGCACATAAGCAAATACATATAGGTATGGTGGATTACGTTCTGGAGGTTTCTAAGCAATTTGAAGAAACCAATTATAATGAAAACTTGGTGCAGCAGTTCGGAGGGAAACTGCTTTCATGGTTGATTAACCATGTAGCCGCCGAAGACCAACGGATTGCAGATTATGCTAAAAAGGAAGAGGTGAATGGAAATGGTAGATGAGCTTTATAAAGCTTTTGTGGATTCAACATACAATGTTTTTAATCTGATGTTTAATATTTCAGATATTTCTGTTCACTCGACTGAGAATTTTACATGCGATGACGAGATAGATATTGTAGTTGGTATTGTAGGAGAACTTCAGGGAGAAGTGACTTACCGATTTCCGGTTGCCACATCTCTTAGCATGGTAAATATCATGAGTGGCATGGAGTTTGAGGATGTGGATATTTTCGTGACTTCTGCCATATCAGAGGTTGCCAATATCATTAGTGGAAATGTTGTTACCGCACTTTCTGATCATACTAAGAAATATGATATCTTGCCTCCTGTGCAGGGTAAGCCTGATGATTCTAAAGAATATGAGATCGAATCGAGTTGCTGCGTTTCCACATCCATCGGTGGAATTTGCCTTAAAATAGGACTCAATTCGGCCTGATATCATCAATATGCCTTAATGAATCTAAGATGAAAGGTTTCCAGACTTTCGGTAAGTATAACCGATTGATGGAAACCTTATTTTTTTATCTCTTTACTGACTGAGGTTTAGAAAGAATTAAGATATTCAGTTGTATCAACGTATTTGCATATTTAGTCTGTCATGATATGATATATGTATACCAATAATGGATATAAACTTTACATATGGAACGAATTTCAACAAACCTTAAATAACATTGATAATGTAGTACTAATCGAAAAAACTTAATTTTAAAATCTATATGTTCAGTCGACATGAATGTTGGGGTGAGGTGATTATGTCTGTAACGGTGAAGAAACTTTGCAAGAATAGTGAGTTCTTGTATAATATGAAGCTTATTGCTGGTCATAATGGCTTAAATAATCTTGTTCAATGGGTTCATATTATTGAAGACAGTGATGTAATTTCTTTCCTTCATGGAAATGAGCTGATTTTTACTGCTGGTGTATTAAACAATAAAAAAGACTGGCTGTTGAATTTTACTGTTAAGCTGAAAGAAGTAAATGCCAGTGCATTTGTTGTCAATCTGGGGCCTCACATTAAAGAAATAGATGAGCAAGTTATCGATTTTTGCAATAAGGAAAACCTTCCGCTTTTCACCATACCCTGGGAAACAAGAATGGTGGATATGACAAGGGATTTCTGCCACAGAATATTCAATGATCTGCAAATGGAGAATGATCTGACGACAACCATTAAGAATATTGTATTTAATGTTGGAGATCCGGAAGCTCAGATTATGCATCTTGAAAGATATGGTTGCCATCGGGACAGTATGCTTTGCTTTATAAGTATAACCGTGAGCAACCTTGGTGATGCAAGCTTTGAAGATTACGAACGGGAGATTAAAATGATTGCAGAGAAGATTGCCAAAAGCATGCATGAATTGTATATATCCTTTTTATATCGGGAGAGTTTAATTTTAGCCCTTGTAAACTATACAGATACAGAGATCGAAGCCTTCGTTAAGGAGTTCTTTAAAAACATCAGCAGTAAATTAAAGCACTTGAATATTCATATGGGGATTAGTCCTAATCAACCGGGCATGGATAACCAAAATAAAAATTTTGAAAAAGCCATTTCTGCTATGAAGATGGCTTGCAATCTCAAGGAAAATTATCTGTACTATGATAAACTTGGAATTTACAAAATCCTATATGCCACCAACGACAAAGGTGTTTTAAGTAGTTTCTATAATGATACCATCGGAAAACTGGCTGCTTATGACAAACAGAATAAGACAAATTTTACAGAACTTTTACGGATTTATCTTGAGAATAACGGGAGTATTCAATTGGTATCAGAAAAATTGTATGTCCATAGAAATACAGTATTAAATCATCTCAAGAAAATCGAAAGTATTGTGGGAATCAATCCTTTGGAACTGGAAGGACGCGTTAACCTTTACATAGGGTTTTACATAAAAGACATTTTGTAATATTTTAACAAGGCTTATGAGGATTATATGAAGTAGGATATGTAAAAATTATCTGGAACTCATATGACGATAATACATATTTGTGCAGAAGCACAGAAAGATAGATTTTTAAGAAATGATTTAACGATTATGATTGTGCAAGACTGTCGATCATAAAATTCATGATAATTTGTCCTGAGTTGACGAATACGTTATTATCATGAAAAATACGATGTTTATATTGGTTGTATTTAATTATTATAGTAGCAAACATGGCGAAAAATGAAGGATTGCATTTTGATAATTTCATTCGATTACAGATATAATGATGATCATTAACTTAAAAATTTGGATTTTAAGCGGATTTATGAATATTGGGATTATATAACTGCAAAAACCTCTAGGATACTTTAATTATTAAACGATTTTTTGTAAATTAATGGATATAAGTGTGCATATGCACAAAAATATTTGGGAGAGTGTTAATTGCAATATCATATGGTTTTGATTTATAATAAACCCAAGTTAAAAAATTAGATTAAAAAGCGATGGGGCTTTAATATAAATGGAGCTTCATCTTTTTTTATTTTACAGATCTGTAGATCAACATAAAATGCACTGGTGCAATTCTCAGGGTTATAAAATCTGACATGTACAAAGATAAATTTGGATTTTGTTCATTAAATGAAATATTTATTTGAATGAAGTAGAAATGGAGCGATAACATGAATGGTGAAGAAATTAAATTGACATTAAAAAAATATAATCTTCAATCATGGAGCAAGCAGAAATATATAGATCCTATTCCTGTGGGAAAAGCATCAGGCATATACTTTTGGGATTATGAAGGGAATCGCTATTCTGATATGTCGTCACAGCTGGTGAATTTGAATCTTGGTTATGGCAATAAAGAGATAGAAGATGCAATCAAAGTACAAATGGAGAAGTTTTGTTTTATCGGACCTTCATACGGTGCTGAGTCCAGAGCGAAGTTGGCAAAGAAAATCATTGACCTCATGCCCGACAATATGGGCAAAGTCTTTTTTACCAATGCAGGAGCTGAAGCTAATGAGAATGCTATTAAAATTGCAAGAATGTATACTGGTAAATTTAAAATATTCAGCCGCTATAGAAGTTACCACGGATCTTCCTTTGGTTCCGGAAATCTTACCGGAGAACCCAGAAGATTCGCATTGGAGCCGGGCATTCCCGGATTTGTAAAGTTCTTTGATCCTTATGTTTATAGGGAAGCCATTGTATTTCAGTCAGAAGAAGAGGCTGCAAAATACTATCTCACAAAACTGGAAGAACAGATTCAGTATGAGGGCCCCCAGTCAATAGCAGCAATTGTTCTGGAGACCATTACAGGTTCCAACGGCGTCATCATTCCTCCTAAAGGTTATTTGCCGGGAGTAAGGGCTTTGTGCGATCAATATAATATTTTAATGATATGCGATGAGGTGATGACTGGTTGGTGCAGAACCGGTAAAATGTTCGGATTTGAACATTTTGATGTAAAGCCCGATATAGTTACCTTTGCTAAAGGTGTTACCTGTGGGTACATACCGCTGGGAGGCGTGGCGGTATCAAGTAAAATCGCCGAATACTTCGATGATCATTTATTATCCTGCGGGCTTACATACAGCGGACACCCTCTGGCTTGTGCAGCAGGGGTTGCATGTGTGGAATATTATGAAAAGCACAATATAGCAGATCAAGTAAGTGAAATGGGAAAAGTTCTGGGTGAGATTCTGGAGGATCTTAAAGAAAAGCATCCCTGTGTGGGAGATGCCCGTTATATAGGTTTATTTTCTGCAGTAGAGCTGGTAAAGGATAAAGCAACGAAAGAGCCTATAGTTCCTTATGGTAAAGATCCCGACGGCATCATGGGAAAAATTCTTGGCAAGCTTAAAGAACGCAGATTTATGACCTATACCCATGAAAATATGATTCTTATTGCACCTCCGTTGATTATCACTGAAAAACAGTTGAGGGAAGAAATGGTTAAGCTGGATGAAGTGCTGAGTGTTGTAGACAGAGAATTTATTTAATATTTAGGGATATATAGGTAAAGCAGTTATTAATCATGTTTAATACTTATCAGTTGCCGAAGGATCTGGGAAAGGAGGCAGTATGGCTTATAAATTCAGACTACCAGGACAAACATTTATTGGTCCTGACGGGCTTAAAGGAAGCGAAGCCGTTATAAAAGATTTTGGTAAAAAAGCTTTTATAATTAGCGGCAAAAATGTCAGTAAAACAGATGCGATGAAAACCTTGGCAGATACTCTTTTAAATTGCAATATTGACTGGGTGCTGTTTAACGAAATCACCGGAGAACCTACAGTGGAAATGATTGAGGCAGGGGTTAAAAAGTATAAGGAAACTGGCTGTGATTTCGTTATTGGAATAGGTGGCGGAAGCCCTCTTGACAGTGCAAAGGCAATAGCTGCCATGTCGGTATTGGAAGGACGCATTTCGGACTATATGGGTAAGGAGATAGAAGGAGATTTTCCACCGATGGTTCTAATACCTACAACTGCCGGCACCGGCTCCGAAGCAACCAAATTCGCTGTCATTACCGATACGGAGAGAAATATAAAAATGCTGCTTAAAGGGGACGCGTTGATTCCAGATTTGGCAATCATTGATGCCAGATTTACCATTACGGCGCCTCCTGTTATTACAGCATCAACTGGAATGGATGCTCTGACCCATGCTGTTGAAGCCTATACATCCAGAAGGGGAAATCCTCTTACGGATATGTATGCACTAAGTGCCATCAAAAGGATTTTTACTTTTTTACCAAGAGCTTTTGATGATGGCAGGAATCTCGCAGCAAGAGAAGAGATGGCTTTGGCAGCATACGAAGCAGGGGTTTGTATCAACAATGCTTCCGTAACTCTGGTGCACGGTATGAGCAGGCCTGTAGGAGCATTGTTTCATGTGCCTCATGGATTGGCTAATGCAATGCTGATCAAGGAATGTCTGTCCTATGTACTGGATGGTTGTTATGAGAGATTTGCCGCGATCGGCAGAGTAATCGGTGCAGCAAATGACCAATCTGGCGATCAGGAAGCAGCTAAGGCTTTTATTGAAAGATTATCGGAGCTCTGCCAATATTTAAAAATACCTACTCTGAAGGAATATGGGATTAGCAAGGGTGAGTTTGACCGAGTAAAAGTCAAAATGGCAGAGGATGCCATGGCAAGTGGAAGTCCGTCTAATACAATAAAAGAAGTTACCAGGGCGGACCTTTTGGAAATATATAATCGACTGTGGTGATGTGATCTACGAAAACTTATATAAAGATTTGCTTTTACTGATTACAATGGTGTAAAACAAATCACTTTGCAATTGGATTGATATGAAAATCTTTTTATATATAAAGATTTTTGAAAGTTTACAATGGCGTAAAACCTGAGGGTTTTACGCCATTTTTTCATTTTATGGGCAAAATACGTGGCAAAGCAGGAGGGATTTAGTATGTTTCAAGCTGAAAAAGCAAATGTAAATTACGATAGAAATTTAGCTTCTGATCCAGATGAATTTAACACTGGAATCATAATTAAAAATTTATCAGTGAAGTTTCCGGATAAAAATGGCGGTGAACCGGTGGAAGCCCTTCGAAACGTTAATCTGGAAATAAAGCCAGGAGAATTTGTTTCATTGGTAGGACCTTCAGGCTGCGGAAAAACAACCCTGCTTCGGACAATCGCCGACTTGCAGCAGCCAACGACCGGAACCATATCCATTGGAGGTTTGACACCCCGTGAAGTAAGACTTCAGCAGAAATTTGGCATCGTTTTTCAGAATCCCGTTTTATATGAATGGCGTACGGTCAGAAGAAATGTCTGCATGCCCATGGAGATTATGGGAATTCCTAAACCGGAACGCACAAGGCGGGTGAGTGAGATGCTTGAATTGGTTGGACTGTATGATTTTGGGAAAAAGCATCCCCATGAACTGAGCGGGGGCATGCAGCAGAGAGTCGGTATAGCCAGAGCCCTGGCACTCCGTCCCAAAATACTTCTTATGGATGAGCCTTTCTCTGCCCTTGATGAATTTACCAAAGAAAAATTACATCTGGATTTGCAGAACATTTGGCGCAAAACCAGGAAAACTATTATTTTCGTTACCCACAGTATGCAGGAAGCAGTGTTCTTGTCAGATAAAGTAGTGGTTCTTTCACCTCATCCTGGAAGAGTTTCGGCTGTTGTGGACATTAATCTTCCAAGGCCAAGAGGATTGGAGATTAAAGATACTGTAAAATTCAATGCACTGGTTTCAAAAGTAAGAAACAGTTTTGAGGGGGTATAGGCTCGAATGAACAGAGTAAAAAGAGTTTTATCCTCAAAGCAGATCGTTACCTTTGTTTGGGTTATTGGTTTGATTATGGCGTGGGAGATTGGGGCAACTGTGGTACAACAGACGAAAAGAACACCCGAATATGTCCTCCCTCACATCTACCAGATTATTGATTCAGTATTCAGTCCAAATCTTGTAAACGGCAGTCAGACAGCTGCACAAATTGTACTCAGCAATGCAGCAGTGACATTGGTGAGGGCAGGAATTGGTTTTATCATCGGAAGCGTCATTGGTTTTGTATTGGCTTTACTTATGAATATGTTTCTCCCTGTTGAAAAAATTGCTTTTCCATATCTTATGATCATTCAGATGATTCCTATTTTGGGTATGGCCCCGATCATTCTGGCGATCACAAAGGATATTGATAAAAGCAGAATTGTCATTGCAGCCATATTGACTTTTTACCCTGTAGCCACCAATACTTTGGCTGGGTTTAAGGCTGTAGAAAAAGAAAAACTTGAACTGATGTATTCTCTTGCAGCAAAGAAGGCAGATGTTTATAAGAAGCTCTTTATTCCATCCAGCATTCCTTATTTCTTTACAGGCCTTAAAATATCCGCTCCCATGGCAATTACGGCTTCCATTCTGGTGGATACGCTCCAGGGTGGAGGTGGACTGGGATGTATGCTCTCCCAATCTTTAAAACATGCCATGAGTATTTACGTATTCTGGCAAATAGTATTCTTCAGTGCTATCATCGGAATTTTAAGTTTCTATCTGATGTCTGCCATTGAAAAATTGGTCTCGCCCTATAAAAAAGTCGGAAGATGAGGAGGGGTATGGTATGGAAAACGGATATTTGAACACCAAATCCAATTCCCTGAATGTAAAAACATCTGAGGGAACAGATCCCAATCAGGTGAAATCAAGAAGCAAACCCGAATTAAATAAAGATGGAGTTACAACGGTCATTTATCCTGTTTTGTTTGGAGTTTTTATCCTGCTTCTTTGGCAAACACAGTTATTGCACAAAATTCTGGGTACCGATACCTTTACGCTTCCCCTGCCTGGGCGAATTATCAATATCATACTCGGCAATATACCTGAGATATTAAAAAATGTTCAGGCTACTGTTATTGTAGCTGCAGGCGGGCTAGTACTAGGCTCGGCATTGGGATATTTACTTGGAATTGTTGCTATGGCGTTTCCCCAATGGGGGTATGGAGGTATTTCCATTGCATCCGCTTTTACTGCTGTACCTATTGTGGCTATAGCACCTATATTAAATAATTTGACCAAGGATTTTAGTGATGATCCCAATGCAAGAAGTATGCTGGCAAAGACCCTTGTGGTTATGATTACTTGTACAGTCTCCATGAGCATCAATGCCTACAGAGGCTTTACAGAGTTAAAGCCCTATTCACTGGACTTGATGAAATCCTATGCGGCAAGCCCAATGACAGTGTTTCTCAAACTCAGAATGCCCAATAGTCTCCCTTATGTATTTACGGCTTTGAGAGTCAGTGTTCCGACAAGCATTATCAGTGCATTGGTCAGTGAATATTTTGCGGAATATATCATAGGTGTTGGGCGTCAGATTCGAGAAGGTATTGTTCTGGCTCAATATGCAACGGCCTGGGCCTATATCATAGTTGCCTGCGCCATAGGCATACTGATGTATGCCATATTGTTAATTGCTGAAGGGATTATACTAAAAGACCGACGAAACCGCTAATTTTCAATTAAACTGGGACAGCACAGACTGTTTCCGGTATAACAATATATTTAGTTGATCAACAGATCGTAAGGAGGGTTAAATTATGAGAAGATCAAAGTTATTAGCTATTTTACTGATGAGTGCCATGATCTTAGCTTCTTTTGCGGGATGTGGCCAATCTATCAAGTCAGCAACTACTACAAGTGAGGTAAGTAGTGAAGTAAGCACGGATGAAGCAGATTCTCCATCTTCTTCTGACAGTGTTTCCGAGAGCTCAGGCAAATATTATGATCCAACAGATTCTGTAGAAAGTATTATCAAAGATGCTGCCAGCAAAGGCAAAGTAGGAAACTGGGGACTTGGAAATGAGTATGAAGTACAGGCCCTTTTGGCCAAATATGGTCAGCCCATCACTTTCTTAAGTCAGGCTTTTGATATGGATGGTTTTGACAATGACACGATATTGCTTGCTTCTGCCATGACATACAACGAGCTGGGACTGGTTAAAAACAGCTATGAAGGCGGATATGGCTATGGTGACCAGGTTGGTATTATTGATATGAACGATGAAGGTGTTGCCATGCTTGAGGATAACATCTTCTGTACAAGGGAGTTTGCACAAAAGCATCCCAATACTGTAAAAGCTTTTCTTTATGCTTCCATGAAAGGTTGGGAATATGCCTGCCAGAATCCTGAAGAAGCAGCGGAAATTGTCTATAAATATGGTTCTTCGGTATCTGGCGACCATCAGGCTTATATGGCTTCCGAAGTGAAAAAGCTGGTTGAAACCGATACGACAGGCGCTCCTGTAAAAGACTACGGAAACATGGACGAAAAAGCCATGCAGCAAACCCTTGACCTTGCAAAGCAATATATTCAGCTGAGTGATCCGGACGCAGCCAAGAAGTTGCAGTCCATGACACTGGATGATATCCGTGATGCTTCTTACATAAAAGAAGCCATGGCTTCAGACGGAAAATTTGGCGAGCTTGAAAAGACATCGGTATCTATTCAGCTTAAGTGGCTTCCACAGGCTCAGTTCATGGGGTATTATGTAGCACTGGATAAAGGGTTTTACAAGGATGTGGGACTGGATGTTACCATCATTCCCGGCGGCGGAGACATCGGAGAAACCACGGCAGTCTATACCGGCCAGGTTGATTTTGGCGTTACCTGGGTATCCAACCTGATTGCCGCCAATGCAGGAGGAATGGATCTTCTCCAGATTGCACAGGTATATCAAAGATCAGGACTGGTACTTGTTTATAAGTTGAATTAAATTTTTAAAATTCGGGATTGTATGATATCCGATATGCCTGAATTGGGTAATTGCTTGGAACACCTGATTCAGGCATGATTCATTAACAAGTACATGAAGTTTATAAGGATGCGAACAGTTTTGCAGGACAGTAACACAAAATAAAAGATTGAAGTTTTATGTTCGGATATTGCATGGATAGGAGGTTGATAGAATGGATTTATTAATTAAAAACGGTACTGTTGTTACTGAAAGTGAAAGCTTTATTGCAGATATTGCAGTGAAAGACGGGAAAATTGCTTTAATAGGTAAAAATCTTCCTCTGGAAGCTAAAAAAATTGTCAATGCCGCGGGGAAATATGTATTACCCGGTGCCATCGATGTGCATACCCATCTTGCTATGCCCTTTGGCGGAACGGTATCAGCTGATGGGTATTTATCCGGTACGAGGGCGGCAGCTTGCGGCGGTGTTACTACCGTATTTGATTATCCCATGCAAAGAAAAGGCAAGGGGATCCTGGAAACCGTTGAAGAACGACTGAAGATGTGCGCTCCACAAGCTTGCGTGGATTATGCTTTTCACTGTATTATTACTGATCTTAATGAAGGAAGTTTGCTGGATGAATTTCAGGCGGCTGTTGATTATGGTATAACTAGTTTTAAATGTTTTTTCGTGTACAAGAAAGAAGGTATGATGGTTGATGATGGCACATTTGTAAAGGTACTGTTAAAAGCTAAGGAAGTGGGGGCTATTACTAATCTTCATGCGGAGAATCCGGATATCATTGATATGAATATTGAGCGATTCTTAAAAGAAGGAAAGACATCAGCCTGGTACCATTATCTTAGCAGACCCGAATTTGTTGAGGCAGAAGCCGACAAAAGGGCTATTCATTGGGCAAAAACCTTCGATGCTCCCCTGTACATCGTTCATCTTGCCAATAAGGAAGGGGTGGAGGCAGCAGCAGCTGCGAAACTGGAAGGCTACAACATATTTGTGGAAACCTGTCCTCAATACCTCGAATTTACCTGTGAAATTTATAAGCGGGAAGACGGCAGAAACTTTGTCTGCTCACCGCCAATTAAAGGGCAGGAAAGCCAGGATGCATTGTGGGCTGCTATCAAAAACGGGACTGTTGACGTGGTTGCAACAGACCATTGCCCATTCCAAAGTTACGAAAAAGACTGGGGAAAAGATGATTTCACAAAAATACCCAATGGCTGCGCAGGGATAGAGAATCTGTATCCCTATATGCTGTCTAAAGCAAACGAAGGCAAGATTACCTTCAATACTGCTGTAAAATTATGTGCAACCAATCCGGCCAGAATTTTTGGCTGTACTGATAAGGGATCCATTACAGTGGGCAAGGATGCGGATATTGTAATTTATGATCCTGATCAGGAGTTTACGATATCAGTAGACAATATGCACTCGGATTATGATCATACCATATGGGAAGGGGTAAAACTCCACGGTTATCCTGTACAGACCTATGTGAGGGGAGAATTGGTTTATGATCATGGTAATTTTGTAGGCAAACCCGGATTCGGAAAATTCATCAAACGGGAGCCGAGAATCAGAAAGGGATGATTGCATGGGAGAAGTTTTGTATAAAGATATTTCAATTATTGAGGAAGCAAGCGGTTGTTTGCTGTGCAACAATGCGCCCTGTACCAAAGCCTGCGCTTATGGCCTCGAAGTTGACAGCATCATTCGGTCGGTTCGATTTGAAAATTATCTGGGTGCGGCTGCCAAAATACCTGAAAATATACCTTGTGCGGGCTGCGAGACAAAAGATTGCATGAAAGCTTGCTTAAAACAGAAAATCAACAGGCCTGTGGATATCGATGAAATCATAGTCAGTACATCGTCCTATGGGAAGGTAAAGTCAGAAGATGTAGATTTATCCATTGAATTTTGTGGAGTAAAATGTGAAAATCCCTTTTTCTTGTCTTCCTCAGTGGTGGGAAGTAATTATGAAATGGTGGCCAAGGCTTTTGATATGGGTTGGGCCGGAGTGGCCTTCAAAACCATAGGAACTTTTGCAGCCAAAGAGGTTTCACCCAGGTTTGAGGCATTGAGAAAAGAAGCAGTTCCTTTTATCGGGTTTGAGAATATTGAACAAATTTCAGAACTATCTTTGGAAGTGAATCTCCAATATTTAAGACAGCTGAAAATGGATTATCCCCATAAAGTTATTATTGCTTCCATCATGGGTCAAAATGAGGAAGAATGGACATACCTTGCAAAGCTCATGACTGATGTTGGAGTGGATATTATAGAGTGTAATTTTTCCTGCCCGCACATGGCGGCAAATGGCTTGGGATCAGATGTCGGGCAGAATCCTGATCTGGTCGCTGAGTATACCAGGGCTGTCAGAAAGGGTACCCACCTCCCCGTTCTGGCAAAGATGACGCCAAATCTTGGCAATATGGAGATTCCAGCCATTGCCGCCATAAAAGCAGGAGCTGATGGAATCGCTGCCATCAATACCATAAAGAGCATTATCAAAGTCGACTTGGACAGTTTTGCTTCCGCACCGGAGGTCAGGGGAAAGACCAGTATAGGGGGATATTCCGGAAAAGCTGTTAAACCTATTGCACTTAGGTTTATTCAGTCCATGAAAAGCCATGGTGAACTGAAAGACATTCCCATAAGTGGCATGGGAGGCATTGAAACCTGGAAGGATGCTGCTGAGTTTATGGCATTGGGGTGCGAGACCGTACAGGTGACAACCGCTGTCATGCAATATGGTTATAGAGTGATTTATGACATGATTGAAGGGATGAAGTATTACCTGAGTACCCATGGATATAAAAGTATAAAGGAAATCGTTGGAAAGGCACTTCCGCAGATTGTGCATCCTGAAAATCTTGACCGAAGCAGCATTTGCCTTCCCAAATTTAACCGAAGCAAATGTCTTGGCTGCGGCAGATGTTATTTATCGTGCTATGATGGGGGGCATCAGGCTCTGATTCAAAATCATGCCACCAGGAAGCCGGTATTGATTATTGAAAAATGTGTGGGCTGTCATTTATGTGTTACAGTGTGTCCTGCACAAGCCATTTCACAGGGAATCAGAATGCCTAAAAAAGCTGAGGATGAATTGTGCAAGGCGCAGTGAGGATTTATTTATAAATCATTAAGAGTTGCTTAAATATTTCAAATGAATTTTCCTTTGAGGGGAGCGGTTAAGAATGATGATATCCTGTAGTATTGAACGATTAGAAGAAAAAATAAAAGCATTCAGCAAGTTAGGTGACACCGGCAGAGGTGGTGTCACACGATACTCGCTTTCAAAAGAAGCCATAGAAGCAAGAAATGAAGTAAAAAGGCGGATGGAAGCCCTCGGGGCAACGGTGGTTACCGATGATATGGCCAATATGTATGCAACTATTCCAGGAACAGAAGATCTTCCCGCAATTATGTCCGGTTCCCATCTTGACTCGGTAAAACAGGGAGGTAATTATGATGGAATTCTGGGGGTTCTGGCAGCTATGGAAGTTGTGGAAACTATAGTGAAAGAAAAAATTCCTCATCGGCACCCGATTACTGTTGTTGTATGGACCAATGAAGAAGGTGCACGATTCGAACCTGCCATGATGTCCTCAGGGGTTATTTGCGGTAAATTTGACAAAGAAGTAATGTTAGCTTCAGAGGCAAAGGATATACCAGGATATACTTTTGGAGAAGCTTTAGAAAAAAGCGGATTTAAAGGAGATGTTTCCAATAGAATGTTCCCTGAAAAATATAAGGCACTTATTGAATTGCATATCGAGCAAGGACCGGTATTGGAAAAGGAAGGCTATGATATAGGCGTTGTTGAAGGTGTATGCGGCATGATCAATTACGAATTTACTTTCCGCGGTCAAGCCGGCCATGCAGGAACAACTCCGATGAAATATAGAAAAGATGCGCTTTATGCGGCAGTCAAGACGATTCAGTATCTCCATGATGAGTTGGATCAGCTGGATAGTAAGCTGGTGTATACAACTGGCAAGATTTCTGCCCATCCCAATATTCATACCATTATTCCTGAGGAGGTTAAGTTTACTCTTGATGCAAGACATCAGAATCCTGAGGTGATCAGGCAAGTTCTTGAGATTATCCATAAGATACCAAAGATTGTGGAAAAGTGCGAAGTGAGCTATGAGGAAGCATGGTCCCGCAAAACGGTACAGTTTACACCGGAGTTTGTTGATTTTGTTGAGAAAAGTGCAAAGGATTATGGCTATACCAACATGAGGTTATACAGTGGGCCAGGTCATGACGCTCAATATGTAGTGGACGTCATTCCAACAGCTATGATCTTTGTACCAAGTGTCGGTGGCCACAGCCATTGTGAACTGGAGTATACACCTCTTGAGAATTGTCTTAAGGGCGCAAATGTCTTGTTAAGAACTTTATTATATATTGACCAGCACTAAAGTTCATCAGGCTCATTGCCAATAGTTGGATGTATTGGCAATGAGCCTGTTTTTATCTCAGGGCAAGATTTTGTGACTTTTGGTTGTATTGAATGCACAAGATTTAATTGAAGTTTTTGAATGAAATCTTTAGTTGTAAATGATCCCATATTTCTTTATTCATTAAAACCATTGCAATTTGTGAAAAGTTTGTTAACATATTGTTAAGGGTAAGTCAACAGCTTAAATCGTTTAATTTTGGCAATCTGGTTCAATAGATTTTGCTGAAGTATTTAGTGTAAGCAGTTGTTTAAACAGTCTGTCTTTATTATTTTTTGTTAATGAATTAACGACTTAAAGATAGGCTGATTGAAGTTTTATATTTAAAATTAGCATCAAATATTATATTGAAATCATAGCAGGTGAATATTATGAAACAAGATCCCAGACAAGTAAAATCAAAAGAAAAATTACATAATGCATACTTATCTTTACTTACCCAAGGGAAAAAGCAATTGTCAATTCAGCAAATATGTTCCAATGCTAATATAACCAGGCCAACTTTTTATAAATTATATAAAGATGTTAATGCATTACGATTGGATTTAATTCAGGAACTATTATTGGAATTAAAGCAAGTTTCAGCATTTGATTTCCATGAGCCAAAATCTATTGAATTAATGACGCGAGAAGAGAAATCTAAGAAATTGATTGAAATGCTTGAATATGTGAAGAAAAATCGCATTGCCTATGAAACCCTATTAATTAATCAACCAGATGCGGATCTTATTAGTGGAATGCAAGATATTATCCGGATCTTTGCAAAAGAATCAATTTACTTAACGCCATCGGAGCAATATTTGCACCATCTTAATAAGGATTTGATAATTTCTTATGTATCTGGTGCATTTGTTGAAAGCATACGCTGGTGGGTGAAATCTAATTTTGAACTTTCTCCACAAGCTTTAGCGCAAATGATGATTACATTCAAAAAATAAAAATAGACTGTAAAGATCGAATTACTTTTTTTGTAGGAGAAAATGGCACTGGAAAATCCACATTACTTGAGGCTATAGCCGTTGCCTATGGATTTAATGCAGAGGGTGGCACACTTAATTATAATTTTTCTACTTATAATGATGTTTCTGAGTTAAGTAATTTTACTATTATAAGTAAAAGATACCGAAAACCTAAATGCTATTTCAACCCATTCCCCCATCTTATTAGGAATTCCGGGAGTATGTATCTACTCATTTGATCAGGGTACAATCAGCAGATGCAGTTACTAAGAAAGGGAATGTTATAACGTCATGAAATTATTTATCAATGACAGAGAGCGATTACTGAAAAGGCTGTTGGAGTAACTGGTTTTATTGAGAGAATGAACTTAAAAAAGTATGGAAGTAGGTTTTAGGACATTTTCTGTTAATGAAGATGCTTTTTTACCTTAAATAGCTTAAATTTAGTGTATCAGATTGAAAGGGAGTAGATTGTATGAAATATGACTGGATGGATGAATATCTTATGAGCAAAAAAGGCGTGGAAAAAGATTTACAGGAAAGCTGGAACTGGATCAGATATAAAATCAATAATAAAATGTTTGCAGCAATTTGCCTAGATGAAAAGAACCAACCATATTACATCACGCTAAAACTGGAGCCTTTAAGAGGAGAAGTTTTGAGAAAGCAATATGAGGATATTATACCGGGGTATTATATGAATAAAAAGCACTGGAATTCTGTTGTTGTAAATGGTAAGGTGCTGGATGATTTATTGAAAGAAATGCTGGATGAGACCTATAATCTTATATTAAGAAGTCTTAGTAAGAAAAAGCAACTAGAAATACTGGAAGGGGAAAGAGCTTAGAGAAGTAGCTTTAAAAGTGATCAGATAATAAAATGAATGATTTATTTATCAAAATCAAAACGGCTTGAATTTCAAGGTGTTTTATTTTTGCAATCAATCTGTCAGTACGTTATCTGGAATACTCATAAATCCTATTGTGTATGAAGGGGTCAGTATAGCCGAGAGATGGGGACTTTTATTATTATGGCTCATTGTCAATAATTAGAGTGAAATTCATTCAATTACTCTCGATTATTGGCTTTGAGCTTATTTTAATGCACAGATTTTATTAACCTTTTAAAAAAATGTGTATAATTAACATCATTATTGTATAATAATTTTAAAACTCAGCACTTGACTCAAAGATACAAATCATCTGGGATTTTTTAAGATGGAAGAATAAAAATTTTTACTTGTAGGAGGATATGCAGAGAGTGAATGCTAATACGAATGACAAAAGATCATACATTATGTTGATTTCATCTTTATTCATTGTAGGAACCATCGGCATTTTCAGAAGGTATATACCCTTATCTTCTGCTTTGCTTGCTTTTTTTCGGGGGTTGATAGGATCTGTTTCTCTTTTGGCTTTCATTAAGCTGCGAAGGACAGAGACTTGGGAAGGTATGGGAGTAAAAAAGTTTGCTGGACTGATTATAAACGGAGCGTTTTTATGAATCAATTGGATTCTTCTTTTTGAAGCGTTTAACTACACAACCATTGCAAAAGCGACCCTCTGTTATTACATGCAGCCTACTATTGTTTTAATGCTTTCTCCCTTGGTTTTTAAAGAAAAATTGACTGCAAAGAAGATAGTATGCGCGTTGGTAGCACTTGCTGGCATGATCTTTGTTTCAGGTGTTGTCAGTATGAACGTGGTACAGGAAGAAGATCTTAAGGGAATTTTATTTGGCCTTGGAGCTGCCTGCTTTTACGCAATGGTTGTTATTCTTAATAAGAAAATTACTGATGTGGACGCCTATCAGAAAACCATTATTCAATTAATTTCTGCGGCTGTTGTTCTGGTTCCGTACCTGGTCATCACAGGACAGTTTAAAGCTATTGTTTTCAATGGAAGACTTGTTTTGTTACTCCTGATTGTGGGAATCATTCATACCGGCGTTGTATATGCCCTTTACTTTGGAAGCATGAGTGGACTGAAGGCACAGACCATTTCAATTCTCAGTTATATTGATCCAGTAGTGGCGATGATTGTGTCAGCACTTATTCTCGGAGAAAGAATGACCCTATGGGAGATTATAGGGGCTGTACTGATTATAGGCTCAGCAATTGTAAGTGAACAAGAACCAAAAAAAATCAGATTTTCAACTAAGTTTAGACAATAAGCAATATGCCCTTTAACGCCAACCATATTATTTAGTGGTTGGCGTTATTGCTAATTGATATAATATAAGTAAGCGCCAAAATGAGTATATGGAAGCATAAAAAAGGAGTATTTTGAAGTAACATCTGGTAAGAAAGCAGATAGGATTGAATGGATAGGCGAGATCATGCCATGAATATCCATCAAAAGTTGAGAAGCCGTTATTTTTTAATATAAGGTTGTTGACTCTCCCTTAAGGGGATATTTTATAATTTACTGTTAAGAGGGAAGGAGAATAAGCAGTGCTTAAGATCGGCGAGTTTTCAAAGCTGGCACATCTTACGGTTAAGGCATTAAGATTTTATGAGAAAGAGGAGTTATTGATCCCTGCATTTGTGGATGAGAGTACAGGATTTAGATACTATGAAACGGATCAATTGGAAATTGCAGCAAAGATTAAATCCTATAGGCAGCTTGAGTTATCCATAGATGAGATCAAGGTCATACTAAAAGGCGCAGAACCAAAGATTATACTTGAAGAAAAGGTAAAAAACTTAAAGGCACAAAAGGAAGCACTGGATATTCGACTCTCTATAATCAATCATATTTTGGAAGAGGGAGTGATGAAATATCAGGTAACAGTGAAAGAAATACCTTCAGTTATTGTTTATTATTCAGAAGTCAGGTTACCCAAATATTCGGATATGATGCAGCACATTCCTATTATCAGAGAGGAATGGATGAAATTAAATCCTGGTATCAAATGTATTGAGCCACTATATGAATTTTGTGAATATCTTGATGAGGAACACAGAGATGAGGATGTGACAATCAGATACAATAGGGCTGTGGACAGATTTGGTGTTGAAAGTGAGAATATCAGATTCAGAGAGATTCCTTCAGCCAAGGTATTGAGTATTTTACATAAGGGAGCCTATGACCAAATTGGTGAGGCATATGCATATATTATGAAATATGCAGAAGTTAATGGGTACAAGGTAATTGGACTTTCAAGAGAATGCTATATAGATGGAATATGGAATAAGGGCAGTATAGATGAGTGGCTGACAGAAATTCAGCTGCCGATTGAATAAGGAGTGAAAGGGAATGGCTTTTGATTTTAAGAAAGAATATAAGGAATTCTATACAGCGACGAATGAACCGAAGATCGTAGCTGTTCCAAAGGTGAATTATATAGCTGTAAGAGGTAAAGGTAATCCAAATGAGGAAGGCGGAGCTTATCAGCAGGCAATAAGTATATTGTATGCGGTTGCATATACATTAAAGATGAGCTACAAAACAGATTATAAAATAGAAGGATTTTTCGAGTATGTGGTTCCCCCGTCGGAGGGATTTTGGTGGCAGGATAATGTAGCAGGAGTTGATTATTCTAATAAGGATAGTTTCAATTGGATTTCGGTTATTAGGCTTCCTGATTTTGTAACCAAGGAAGATTTTGCCTGGGCAGTAGAGACTGCATCCAAAAAGAAAAAAATTGATTGTTCTTTGGCAGAGTTCTATACATTGGAAGAAGGCTTATGTGCCCAAATTATGCACATAGGACCTTTTGATAACGAGCCGGCGACGGTAGCTTTGATGGATGCGTATCTGGAGGAAAATGGATACGAAACAGATTTGAATGAAGAGAGACTACATCATGAAATTTATTTGTCTGATGCAAGAAAGATTGCTCCGGAAAAATGGAAAACGATCATCAGACATCCAATCAAAAAGAAAAAGTAGAATACAGGCTCCTGCCATTGGATGGATTTCTAATGACAAGGAGCTTTTTTAGGATTATAATTTAAGTTAAAGTTTCTAACAGAGAATGGGATTATGGATAGAACAGAAAAGATGGTCAGGCAATTTTAACTTTGGATCTTTTATGATGAAGAATGCCATCATCGACGATCATTGAGAATGGTCCAGGAAGAAAAAGAGAAGAAATATTGCTGCAAATGATGAAGCTATGCATCGCAGCGGTAAAAAATTAGCTATAATAAAAATAAACAAGTATGAATTTAAGGAGATAAGATATTATGCTTGAAAAAATGGGAGAGTTTTTTGACAGACGACTGGATGAATACGAAGATCATCAATTAAATTGTATTGAATCAGCCCATGAATTTTATAAATATACAGCTAAGTGTCTCCCTATGGAATGTGGATGCCGTATTATTGATCTTGGCTGTGGAACTGGACTGGAATTAGAGGAATATTTTCGTTTAAATCCATCGGCTAAGGTTACTGGAATCGATTTGGCTCCCGGTATGCTTAACAGACTGCGAGAAAAGTTCCGGGATAAAGACGTGAATTTGATTCTTGGCTCATATTTTGAAGTTCCATTTGGAATTGAGCGGTTCGATGCGGCTGTATCTGTGGAATCACTGCATCATTTCACAGCGGATGAAAAAAGACCGCTTTATGAAAAATTGCGAAAATCCCTAAAACCCGGTGGATTCTTTATACTCACGGATTATATGATATTGTCTGATGAAGAAGAAGCATTCTATAGAAAAGAACTGCTTCGCTTAAAAGCTGAAGAAGGTATTGCTGATAATGAATTTTATCATTATGATACGCCGCTCACTGTAGATCATGAAAAAGAATGCCTTTTGTCAGCAGGTTTTTCATCAGTTGAAATCTTGAACCACTGGGCTGAAACCTATACGATTAAAGCAATTCGATAATGATACTATTGTTTTTTGCTTATGCACTTTCTACACAGTTTGAACAGGGGCAGGAGTATTCCTGCCCTAATGTTTGTTTTGAAGGATGTTCAGGATGTTTTAGTGTAAAGAATGACAAGAAAGTCACATTCAGCCTTAAAATGTCATTTAAATCGATAGAACCAGAACAATGGATGATTTATAATAGAATCATTCTCTCTGTAGTTTTGGGCTTTTTACAAATAGTTAGTCTCAGGATGTAATAGTAAAGGGATAGATAATCATGAAACAGCCTGTTTTTGCAATGAAAGTATGCAGTAAAATCAGATGGTTGATGGCGGGTTTTTTTGTATTTGTGCTTTTACTTGCAGGATGTGGTACTATTTCTTCGACCAACGCTTACCTGGCAGAGGACAGAGACAGTCGCTGGGTGAATGATATTACCTATCTTGAAAAGACGTTGCCACGGGTTCACAAGAATTTATATTTTAAGATTACTGAAGAGGAATTTACCCGTCAGCTGGAAGAATTAAAAAATAAAGTACACGACTATACAGACGAAGAGATTGAAATTGCATTAAGTGTTATTCTGGCTGGCATCGGTGATACGCATACAGGATTGAACATGGGTGTGGAATCTATGTATCCCCTTGAGCTTCATTGGTTTGCAGAGGGTATCTATATTACTGGCACAAGCAAAGAACATCAGGAACTGTTGAATACCAGAATCATCAAAGTGAATGGTATTAAAATGGAGGAAGCGGCCAATAAGCTTAGACCTTTGCTTCAAGGGGCAAATGAAAGCTGGTTTAAAAACCAAGTTATTTATTATCTTACGATTCCAGGTGTCCTGAAATATTTCGGTTTAAGTGAGTCGGACGAAATTGGACTGGAGATTGAGCTGACAGATGGTCAAAAAAAGCAGGTTCAACTGAAACCGATAAATTATGAGGAGTATGTGCCGATCGAACAATCAGATAAGGTTATTCCACTATACCGGAGCCATCCGGATGAGAATTACTGGTACGAGTATTTAAAGGATGAAAAAATGATTTATCTGAACTATACTCGTTGCCGAGAAATGGAAAATAAGCCTTTTAAAACTTTTGCTAAGGAGTTTTGGGATTTTGCCAAAAGTCATGAAGCCGACAAGCTGATTATTGACATTAGGGAAAATGGTGGTGGAAGCTCGACCATTCTCGATTCTTTTATCAAAGAACTTAAAAAGAGCAAATTTAACGAGAATGGCAAACTTTTTGTGATTATAGGAAAAGATACCTTTTCATCAGCAATTTTAAATGCCATTAGTTTGAAGAAAGATACTATGGCTTGGTTTGTTGGAGAAGCTACAGGCGGTGAACCGAATCATTACGGCGAGGTAAAGAAGTTTGAGCTTCCGAACAGCAAAATTCCAATTCGTTACTCTACGAAGTATTTCCATTGGTTAGACCAGGATGTCAATACAATTGAACCAGATGTGGTGATTGAAGAAACTTTTGCTTCTTATCGGGAAGGGACTGACCCGGTACTGGAGTGGATCAAGAAACAGAATTAAATGTTTAATTTGAAAAGATAGATTCCCAGACTTTTGGCAAGAATTGCTGAGTGCTGGGAATTTTATTTTTTATAAAAAGAACATTTGTTCTGAAAAAAGAAATATGATATAATGTTGTAATAAATTTGAAGAATTAGTCTTTTCGAATTTATAGGGAAATTATTAAAAATATAAGAAAATAAAGGAGGTTTAAAATTTATGGGCAAAGAATGGTCAGAAAAGCAGAAGAAGGTCCAGATTCTCCTTGGGAAAGAAGCCACATATAAGGAAGCAATAAAACAGCTTCTTGAACTTCGGGAAGAAATGTTTGAGCAGATTTCACAGATTGTGAACGGGTATCCTGCCAGGGCATTTTATCAGATGCCTTTTGCAAATGTGAAGGGTTATCACAGTAAGACGCTTGCCTATTCTATCTGGCATATCTTTCGGATTGAAGATATTGTGGCCCATATATTGATTGCAGGAGACGACCAGATATTTGTAAAGGGGGAGTATCAGAAGAAAATTGGTTCGCTGATCATTACAACCGGTAATGAGTTGCAGGGACAGGAGATTGCAGATTTTTCACAGAAACTTGATATCGGGGCCCTATATGAATATGCTAAAGAAGTTATGCTATCTACCAACTCAATCCTTTCACAACTGGAATATTCACAGATGAAGAAAAAATATTCGGATGAGGATAAGAAAAGGCTTGTAGAATCTGGTTGTGTCAGTTCTGCTGAGAATGCTGTCTGGTTTATCGATTACTGGTGTGATAAAGACATTAACGGCTTGATTAAAATGCCCTTTAGCAGACACTGGATCATGCATATTGAGGCGATGCAGCGGATTAAGAATAAGTTATGCAAAATGGCCCGTAAAGGTGTGGACCCTGCAGCATATTGTGGCCATTCTTGCAATCACTGCTTCTTAGGTGAGTGGTGTGGCTCCTGCAGGACGGAGTATAATGTCTGCTCTTTTGCGACAATATTCGAAGATAAAAGATGTCCTAATGCAGTTTGCTGTATAGAGAAGAGTATAGATGGATGCTATGAATGTTCAGAACTGGAAAACTGTACAAAGGGTTTCTACGCACCGGAGAATAATGGAGCAATTGAAGCGAAGGTGCAGGCCATGTTTATACGAAAATATGGGAAGGAAGCTTTTATTGAGGTGGAAGACAAGCTCCATGAGAGATTTGATTTTTACAAGATGCAGGAGATTTTGGGACAAGGTATACATGAAGGATTGAAAATATTAGAGAATGAATTGAGCAAGTAATCGATTATTGCTGTCCAAGGAGATAATAGGATTAAATATCTCAATACTAAATTTTTAAAGAGGTGAACAAATGAGAAAAACGCTTCAGTATGCGGCAGGTTATTTAAAAGATATTTTGGTTTCTGAAACATATGAGGCATATGAGATCAACCCCATATATGCAAACGATTTATCTGAAGAGAATATACGAAAAGGTGTTTTGGCGGTCAGAGCTTTTTTGGTTCGTATCTACGATGCTTTATACGCCAAAGGCGAGATCTATGATCATGGCAAAAAAGATGCCCATGAATATGCAAACAGAACTTCCCTTTTGGTGCATTATCCATTTCTGAATACTGTAAAAATCATATTAATGAATATAGGGTACAGTGGTATACTGGCAGAAGACGCACAATCTATCATCTGCGAAAATACCATATTTAACGAGAAAGTTTCTGGTGCTAAAAACCTTGAATGCTTGCGATTTTTGGCGGATTGTGGTTTATGCGTTGAAGGCATGGACATAAATAACAAAAAGCAAAAATTGACAGATATCCAAACTATAAAGATAAGTTATCCGGATGATCCTATGATGTTGACAGGTTTGAAGGTGATGGCAACAGCAGAAAGAGAACATGGCACGCTCGTCAACCAGGATATTTTTCTGCGTTGTGATTACAGGGTATTGAAAAAAGAAACAACAGATGTATTTTTCGTAATGCAGGATATGATCAGGCCTTTATCTTCAGAAATACAGGATTTCATTCAGGAACTGCACTATCGCTATTTAAATAAGGGGCTTAACTGTATTGTAGAAATAAAAGGTTTTCATATTTACATAATGTATTGTTATAAACGAAAAGTGGTATGGGGACTCAATGCTTCTCTTAATACTGGTTATCATATTAATGTGAAACCGACAAAGACAGAGGAATATACTGATTCAATTAAAACATTTTCTCCAATTTTACAGGATTTGATTGCCAAAGGATATGGCTGTGGCAGAAAAAGAGAAATCGGTCGTTGTGATGGCGGCTGCCATGGTCTTCGCATCTCCTTGGATGATTCGGTTTTAGATCTAAAAGAGGATATTAAAACATGGTTTGATCAGGAAATATTATGCTTGCAAAAGCGATAACATTACCTTATAGAAATTTTGCTCTGTTTTTATGTTTTTTTAACGGATTTAGTTAAATTTTGGAAGTTAATATTGTTTTTCTTTTCCTTTTTGATTATAATAAGGAATATTAAATTAAAAAGAATGAGTGGTGGATTGAATGATTACGAGCATTATTATCAGGACTAGAAGATACGGAGGGATTTAATTATGACAGAAGCAAAAGTAATGACAATACAAGATATTTCATGTTATGGCCAGTGTTCACTTACTGTGGCACTGCCTATTATTTCTGCCTGTGGAATAGAGACGGCGATTCTGCCATCCGCAGTTCTTTCAACCCATACCGGAGGATTTATGAATTTTACGTTTCGTGATCTCACGGATGATATTCCTAAAATAATGGAACATTGGATGAGAGAAGGTATCAAGTTTGACTGCATTTATACCGGTTATCTTGGAAGCTTGACGCAAATTGAGTATGTAAAAGCGCTTTTCAAAAATGTATTAAAAGAAGGAGGACTGAAAATAGTTGATCCGGCAATGGCGGATAATGGAAAGCTTTATTATGGCTTTGATACAGACTTCGCCCATGCAATGGCCGGTCTTTGTGGAGAAGCGGATATCATCCTCCCAAACATAACAGAAGCTTGCTTTATGTGTGATAAGGAATTTATCCCCAAACATCATACACAGGAATATATAGATGACCTGCTAACTGCACTGAATGACCTTGGTGCCAGGAAAATAGTCCTTAAGGGCGTGAGTTACGAAGAATCAAAACTGGGAATTGTTGTATATGACACGGAAACAGATGAGAAAATGGAATATTTTAATGAAAAAGTAGACTGGATGTCCCATGGGACTGGTGACTGTTATGCTGCAGCTTTTACGGGAGCAATCCTTCAGGGGATGAGCTTATATGACGCTGCTGCTTTGGCTGCGGACTTTGTTGTCGAAGCCCTCAGATTTACTAAGGGGGATGAAAATCACAAGTATGGTGTTAAGTTTGAAAAAGCACTTCCGATGTTGGTTGAGCGATTGAATAAATAGTAAAATTCCCAAAAGCGTTTAATAAATAAAGGTTTTTCGACTATTGTTCTTTTTTCGGGGATTTCACCCGAGATGACAATGGAAGAAAACCTTTATTTTTGTTTTGGGATATATAGACTTTATATTCAGTTTATTCTTGAAAATTATGGATGGTAATGGCATTATAGAATAAAGGCTCATGTACAATTTGAAAAAGTGGAAAGAGAAAGAGGGGGTTTTCGTGATGGAAAATGATCAATGGGTAAAAGAAACACTTAAGGAAAAAAATATTGATTTGATAGGATTTGCTGATTTATCAGAAATAGATACAGAAAAGCGTTATGACTATCCTCATGCCATTTGCTTCGCTGTTGCTTTAAAGGTGTTTCCCAGTACAGACAGTGAGTTGGCTAAAGAGTATTATGATGAGTTCAATGCTGTAAACCAAAGACTTCGTGAAACCAGTAATTTTCTTGTAGAAAAGATCATGGAGCGAGGGTTTAATGCATATTCGCTTTTTGAAGAAAGGCAAAATGAAACATTCAGGACCCAACTGCCTTTGAAGACGCTGGCTACACGATCAGGGCTGGGATGGATTGGAAAACCAGCTATTCTTGTAACAAAAGAATATGGCAGTGCGGTAAGGATTAGTGGTGTATTAACGGATATGCCGTTGACTTCGGGAACGCCGATTAATGAATCGCTTTGTGGAAGCTGTGAAGAATGCGTTAAGCATTGTCCGGGACATGCTATCAAAGGGAATATATGGAGTGTGCATATGGACAGAGACAACCTGGTGGATCCATTCAGGTGTATAGATACGATTATTGAAAGAGGCAGAGTGTTTAATGTAATGGAGGGCGAATGTGACATCTGTATTTCCGTGTGCCCGTGGACAAAGCGATATAAATCGAGAACAGGAGAACTCAAATGATTATTTGGGTGAGTGGAGCATTTGGTTGAGGAAATAGTACAAAATACTGAGCAATAAAACTTGCAGTAAATTGCATAAAAAGTCGGGTATGGCCCTCAGTTGAAAATTATAATAAAAGTACAGTCGGAGAGGGGGATGTGTATGCTTGGATGGATAGAGGGTATTCAGAGGGCAATTGAATACATTGAGGATCATCTGACAGAGGAACTCAATATTCACGAAATAGCAGAAAAAGCCTGTGTTTCAGCGTTTTATTTTCAGAAAATATTTAATGCCCTGTGCGGGTTTACAGTAGGAGAATATATACGAAACAGAAGACTTAGCCTTGCAGCGCAAGAGCTTTCCAAAGCAGACGTCAAAGTAATTGATGTTGCAGTAAAGTATGGTTATGATTCTCCTGACAGTTTTACCCGTGCATTCACCAAATTTCATGGCATTCCTCCTTCGACAGCTAAATTAAAGGGTGCAAATCTGAAATTATTTGCGCCGCTTAAAATAAAATTAATATTGGAGGGCGGTACAATGTTGGATTACAAAATTGTTGAAAAGGCACAATTTACAGTTATGGGCAGGATAAGGAGCTTTAACACAGACACTTCCTATGACGAGATTCCAAAGTTCTGGCAGGAGCATTTGCAGAGCGAAGAAAGCAAAGTGGTTTGCGGAATGTACGGCATCTGCATGGATAATGATGGAAAAAAATTGACTACATGATTGCGGATAATTACTTGCCATGGAATGAAATTCCTGAAGGCTATGAAACCAGAGTGATTCCAGCTGGGACATGGGCGGTATTCCCGTGTAGAGGTCCATTGCCAAAATCATTGCAAGATGTCAATACAAGAATCTGGAGTGAGTGGCTGCCAAGTTGCAGGGAATATAAGCTTGCGGGCAACTATAATGTTGAAATGTATACTATACCTGAAGGGAATCCAGAGGATTATTATAGTGAAATTTGGATACCGGTTGAGAAAATATAAAAAATAGCATAGGCCATAAATTAAAAACGCCAATTACTTTTTAGTGATTGGCGTTTTTAATTGAAAGCAGAATAGAATTGGCAAACACATTTCAAATGACTTAACAGCAGACTATTTATGAATTATAATTTAAGTAAATCGGCTAGAGCCAGCATTTACTGTATTGAATACCGGGCTGTTCATGACACAGCGATATGATGTTCGTAATGATCCAGCGAAACATAGTGTATTTCAAAAAATGTATAAGTCAAATCACATTTATAAAAGAAAGAAGGAATAATATGTTAAGACTAAGGCCATACAGGAAAGAGGACGCCAAACACATAGTGACCTGGTGCAAAGAGGAAAGAGATTTTTATAAATGGACTGCTGGACTGCTTGGTGCATTTCCAATAACGGCGGAACGCATGAACGATGCTGTTTCTGAGAGAATTGAAAATGAGACATTTTTTCCGTTCGTGGCAGTTGATGAAGATGGACCAGCAGGATTTTTTATATTAAGGCAGCCTGGAGACAAAACAGATGAATTAAGATTTGGTTTTATAATCTTGAATCCAGATAAAAGAGGAAAAGGTTATGGAAAGCAAATGCTTCAGCTGGGAATGAAATATGCTCCTGAAATATATGGAGCCCAAAAACTCTCATTAGGTGTATTTGAAAATAATCCTCAAGCATATTATTGTTACACATCCGTGGGATTTAAGGAAAATAAAAAGGATGAGCCCAAAGTATACCATATATTGGACGAAACGTGGAAATGCATTGAGATGGTGTATGAAAAACCTGTGATTAAAGGAATACATCATGTGTCACTTAAATGCACTACTGAAGAATTTGAGGCTGCAAAGACATTTTATAGAAAGGTATTAAATCTGAAAATTGTGAGAACCTGGAATGAAGGTATTATGTTTGATACAGACAATGGCTTAGTAGAAATTTTCTGTAATGGCCCAGGGATAAAGGACCAGGGAGCAATCAGACATTTTTCACTTGCTGTGTCAGATGTTGATGCCATAGCAGATTCTGTGCAAAAAGCCGGATATGATGTTTTTATACCACCGAAAGATATTATTTTACCATCAGAACCTAAGCTGTATGCCCGAATTGCATTTTGCACCGGACCTTTGGGAGAGCAAATAGAACTTTTTCAGGAAAAAGAAGCGTAAGATTATTTTTGTATTTACTGCAAGACTTTTGATAGGTTTTGCAGTTTTTTATTGTAATAAAAAGTCCTCCGGGCAGAAAGCACACTTGCGCATATTGTATTTAGTCGACTTTGTCGACCGCGCTCGGCGTGAGAAGTGTGTTTGTGAAACTCTTTCTTGTGAATAGGAAATTTGTCTTGCTTGGGAGTGGCCAGATTTTTCACCTTATATGTGTGATGTAGTTATTTTTTGTAAAATACACCGGAAGGATATTTTTGCATATGTATTTACTATTCTGTAAATAATAAAACTTGAATTCTATAAAGTAAAAGAATGGTATGCCATATAGGAGGCGGGTGAAGAGATGAAAGATAAAGCATTTAGCGTATTGCAAAGGGTAGGACGTTCATTCATGCTACCAGTAGCTGTTTTGCCGGTAGCTGGATTATTGCTTGGCTTAGGTGCATCCCTGACGAACGTTACGACATTGGAGACCTATAATTTAATCGGTTTTATGGGACCTGGAACGGTTATATATAATATTATGACGATCTTAAGTCAATGCGGCAGTATTATCTTTGACAACTTGCCCCTGATTTTTGCTGTAGGGGTAGCGATTGGAATGGCTAAAAGGGAAAAAGAAGTAGCTGCATTGGCTGCTATGATTGCTTTCTTTGTAATGCATGCTGCGGTAAGCGGTATGATTGTTATATATGGGGGGGCGGAAGCTTTTATGAGTGGTGCAACGGCTTCTGTTTTAGGAATGACTTCTTTACAGATGGGGGTTTTTGGAGGAATTATCGTTGGACTTGGTATTGCAGCCTTGCATAACAGATACTATAAGATTGAATTGCCTGCGGCTTTTGCTTTCTTCCAGGGAACCAGATTTGTACCCATCATAGGTACGATTGTTTACACTTTTGTAGGTATATTAATGTTTTACATCTGGCAGCCAGTGCAAATAGGCATTAATCAATTAGGCGGTCTTGTAGCAACTACAGGTGTCGTAGGAACGTTTTTCTTTGGATTGATTAAAAGACTTCTTATCCCTTTTGGTTTGCACCATGTTTTTTATATGCCATTTTGGCAAACTGCCATTGGAGGTACGATGGAGATTGCAGGAAATGTAGTTGAAGGCGCTCAAAACATTTTTTTCGCCCAATTGGCCGATCCTGCGACGACACATTTTTCAACTTTGGCTACCAGATTTTTCAGTGGGGAGTTTATTCTTTATATATTCGGCTTTCCTGGTGCTGCTTACGCCATGTATCGCTGCGCACGACCTGAAAAAAGGAAAGAAGTTTATGGTTTATTGCTTTCAGCATCCTTAACGTCAATAATGACTGGTATCACAGAGCCTATAGAATTTTCGTTTTTATTCGTAGCTCCAATATTGTTTGGGATTAGTGCTGTTTTTGCAGGACTGGCTTATGCGATTGCCCATGCTCTTAATATTGCTGTGGGTTTAACTTTTTCCGGTGGATTTATAGATTTGTTCCTGTTTGGTATTTTGCAGGGAAATGCGAAGACTTCGTGGCTTAGGATCATTCCGGTAGGGATTATCTATTTTATAGTTTATTATTTTGTATTTAGCTTTTTAATTAAAAAGTTCAATTTAAAAACACCTGGCAGAGAAGAGGATCACGTTGAAACCAAACTATATAACAGGGCCGACTATGAAAGCAAAAAAAGCGCAGAGAAAGTTAATCAGACTGACAACAAGGATGAATTATCTGCTGTTATTACAGAAGGACTTGGCGGAAAGGACAATATCAGCGATGTGGATGCATGTGCCACAAGATTAAGAGTAACAGTATTTGACAGCAATAAAGTAAAAGAAAATGTCTTAAAATCTACAGGTGCTTCAGGAATTGTTAAAAAAGGAAATGGTGTTCAGGTCATCTATGGACCCAGAGTAACCGTGATCAAGTCAAATCTTGATGACTATCTGGCTGGTAACAGCTCATCCAAACCTGTTCAGAATAAAGTTCCTGATGAAACCAGAGCTGTAGAAGAAATCAATCATAAAAGAGATCATACAGGGCAGACAGTTATTTGTTCGCCTGTAACTGGCAAGGTAGTGGAATTAAAAGATGTTGGTGATGGAGTCTTCTCAGAAAGCATGATGGGACAAGGATTTGCTGTTGAGCCATCGGATGGAAAGGTTGTAGCACCCTTTGATTGTAAAGTTGTAACTGTTTTCAACACAAAACATGCCATAGGATTGGTCAGTGGTAATGTGGAATTGCTTATTCATATAGGAATTGATACAGTCAAGTTAAAAGGCGAAGGGTTCGATGTGAAAGTCGAAGCAGGTGATATCCTTAAGAAGGGTGATTTGATCGCTTCATTTGATAAAAAATTTATTACCGAAGCAGGATATTCAGTGATCACTCCAGTAATTATTACAAATACCGATCATTTTAAAAACATAAATTTAATCCATAAGGGAAATGTGCAAGCTGGAGACCAGGTATTGGTGGTCGAATAAATAACGCATAGACTCAGTCTAATATTAATGGAGTGATGGATGTTTCAAAAAGGAGTGCGGCCAAAAAACAGCATTCCTTTTTACTTTTTACATAGGAAATTTTTACGAAATTTCTATGTATCAAACTGTAAAAATTCTTTGTGATTTAAAAAACAAAAAATTCAGAAAATAAAAAACCTTGCAAGATATAGAGTTTTGCAATCTAAAATATATAATTTTATAATTATATAAATTGACAATATAAATCGGATTATATTATAATATCGACTATAGTGTTAACGAAAGGGTTTTTAACATGCCCAGTGAAACATAGTCATATTCTAAAAATAAAATTTTACATTAAGGAGAATGAGTATGAAGAAAATTTTGACTTTCATTTTATCGACAGTTTTACTCAGTAGTGTGGTACTAACAGGATGTGTTTTTCAAATTAACAACTCAAAGGATCAATCATCTTCTACTCCGTCAGAAGCAACACAGGAGTCTAGTCAAGATACCAGCAGTTCAAATAGCGATAAAGTATGGATTATCGCAACAGACACCGTATTCAAACCTTTTGAATACACCAATGAAAACAATGAATTTGTAGGAATTGACGTGGATTTATTAGCAGCTATTGCAGAAGATCAAGGATTTAAGTATGAATTGCAAAGCCTTGGATGGGATGCAGCAGTTGCAGCAGTTCAGGCAGGACAGGCAGACGGTCTTATTGCAGGAGCAACCATTAAGAAGGAACGTATTGAATCTGGATGGATTTTCTCTGATGGATATTTCAATGCGACTCAGACATTTGTTGTGGCTGAAGGCAGCGACATTAAGAGCTTTGAAGACCTTAAAGGAAAGAACGTTGCAGTTAAAAATGGTACAGCTGGTGCTGATTTTGCAAACAGTTTAAAAGATCAATACGGATTTACAGTAACTGTTTTTGAAGATTCACCTACTATGTATCAGGATGTAATTCTTGGAAACAGTGCAGCCTGTGTAGAAGATACTCCAATTATGGCGGCATCTATAAAAGAAGGTGGTTTACCACTTATGATTCCTGAAGGAATGGAAAGTGAAGGGGCTCCTTATGGTTTCGCTATTATGGATGCAAAAAATCAAGAATTACTGGATATGTTTAATGCCGGACTTGCAAACATTAAAGCAAACGGAAAATACGATGAGATCATTAATAAGTATTTAAAATAGTCGTATACTAAGGTGACTATGAACGTGAGAAACTGTTGCAGGTATCTCACGTTTTTTACTATTTACAAATTGTGGGATAATAACAGGGGTGATTACAGATGATTATGATTATTGAAAAGTACGGTTACATGTTGATGCAGGCACTGGGAAAAACTTTGCTGCTTACTTTGTTGTCATTGTTTTTTGCCATGATCATCGGTCTGATTTTTTCGCTGATGAATGTTGGGAAAAATCGAGTTTTTAATTTAATTGGTACGGCATATGTTGACGGAGTTCGAGGGGTTCCTTTGATTGTTTTGGCTTACTTTATTTACTTTGGTGTACCAGCTGGGGTTAAAATGATGGGTGTGCAGGATTTCAGACTGTCAGCCCTTCAGGCAGGTACTATTGCCCTGGCTATGAACTGTGGTGCTTATATGGCTGAGATTATTCGTGCAGGTATTGAGAGTGTGGACAAAGGACAGATGGAGGCTAGTAGAAGCCTTGGCTTAAGTTATGCAAAAAGTATGCGCCTGGTAGTGCTGCCACAAGCCATTCGTACAATGATTCCCTCTATTATCAATCAGTTTATTATTACATTAAAAGATACCTCTATTCTTTCTGTCATTGGATTCCCTGAATTAACCAATATGGGTAAAACCATCAGCGGCAATACCTTTAAGAGTTTAGAAACCTGGACAATTGTTGGTATTATGTATATGGTTGTTATTGTTACACTCAGTAAGGTTGCCAAGAGGATTGAAAGGAGGATTAACCGTGGCAGATAGAAAAATTAAAATACATGTTGAAAATCTGAAGAAAAATTTTGGAAAATTGGAAGTTTTAAAAGACATCAGCATTGATATTTATGAAGGTGAAGTGGTTGTTTTATTAGGCCCTTCCGGAAGCGGAAAATCTACTTTCCTTCGCTGCCTTAATCGTCTGGAGGTTGCTACGGCTGGTACCATCATTGTTGATGGAAAGGATATTACAGACAAGCATACAGATATTAATAAAGTGCGCGAAAACATCGGCATGGTGTTCCAGCACTTCAATCTTTTCCCTCATAAAACTGTCTTGGAGAATATCATGCTTGCGCCGGTAGAGTTAAAAATTATGACTAAGGCAGAGGCTAAAGACAAAGGTATGCAGTTATTAAGACGTGTTGGACTGGATTCAAAAGCAGATGCATATCCATCTCAACTTTCAGGGGGACAGAAGCAGCGTATAGCGATTGCAAGATCTCTGGCTATGAATCCTGATATCATGCTTTTTGATGAACCTACGTCTGCACTGGATCCTGAAATGGTAGGAGAAGTTTTGGCTGTTATGAAAGAGCTGGCAGCAGAGGGGATGACCATGGTTGTGGTAACCCATGAAATAGGCTTTGCAAAAGAAGTTGCAGATCGAATTGTCTTTATGGATGGTGGCTATATTGTAGAACAGGGACCTCCACAAGAAATTCTTGTGAATCCAAAAGAACCCAGAACGATTGATTTCCTAAATAAAGTTTTATAAACCGTTAGGGAGGATGCATGATGAAAAAGATTATTACAATTAGCCGTGAGTTTGGAGCCGGTGGAGGAGAAATTGGCCGTAAGGTAGCACAGGCTCTAAATTATGATCATTATGACAAAGAGTTGATTTTAAAAGCTGCAAAAGAATCCCAGGTGGATGTAGAAAGTTTGCTAAAATGGGATGAGAGGGTTCCCAGAGACTTTGGATTTGCCCAGAGCCTTTTTGATTTTTATAACAGACCGCTCAGCGAAAAGCTTTTTGATGCTCAACAACGGGTTATTAAAGCCATAGCTGAAAAGGGCAATTGTGTTATTGTTGGGCGGAATGCCAATGCTATTTTAAAAGAATACGATCACGCCCTTCATGTATTTGTACATGCTGATTTTTATTGGCGTCTTAACCGCATGAAAGCTAAAATGCCTGATGCAACGGAGCACAAGATCAGTGAGCAAATCCGTGCCATTGATAAAATGAGAAGAAAATACTGTACTTATTATACCAATACAGAATTTGGCGTAGCCGATTATTATGATATCAGCTTTAATACCTCTAAATTAGGAATCGATGCATGTGTTGAGATTATCTGTAATTTAGCAAAGCAGTAAGCAGCATAAAACAATAGAGCCTTACTTAGAGAGATTCTCTTTAAGTAAGGCGCTTTATTTTGACGTAAATTAGTATATATTAAGACTGAGGTGATGTTGATGACTAACACTGTAAGTCACGGTAATTTTGCAGAAGGAAGTGTAAGGAAAAACATTCTAAGCCAGGCAATTCCCCTGACTCTTGCTCAGTTTGTTCAGCTACTTTATAACATTGTTGATCGAATATATATAGGTCACATGCCAGGGGCAGATGCAGGTGTTGCCCTTACAGGGCTTGGACTTTGTTTTCCCATCATTACACTTATTTCTTCCTTTGTTAATCTGGTTTTCACCGGAGCTGCTCCATTATGCTCCATGTCCCGTGGGAACAGAGATACCAAAAAGGCAGGCAAAATACTTACAACAGCCTATTCTCTTCTGGTGATCATCAGTATTAGTATTGCAATAATCATTTTCTTTGTAAAGAAACCTTTATTGTATCTATTGGGTGCCAGTGATGTTACTTATGGTTATGCTGTTGAATACTTAAATATTTATTTAACAGGAACCTTGTTCTTTGCAATTGGTACAGGTATGAATATTTTTATTAGCTTACAGGGCTATCCTCGAATTGGAATGTTCACTACAATAATAGGAGCGGTTATCAATTTAATCCTTGATCCTATTTTGATATTTGGTTTTAACATGGGTGTTAAAGGCGCTGCAATTGCAACCGTATGGAGTCAGTTATGTTCTGCCCTATGGGTCCTCTTCTATTTAAGTAAGAAGGATATGGAACTTAAATTCAATCCCTTCCGTTTTACAGTTCATAGTGAACTTTTAAAAAGCATTTTGACTCTAGGTATGCCAGGATTTATCATGGGAGTTACCAATAGTGCAGTGCAGTCGGTATGTAATGCAACCCTTTCAGTATACGGTGGGGATACATATATTGCCATTATGACCATTTTCAATTCAGTTCGTGAGATAAGCAGTCTTCCCATTAACGGAATCACTAGCGGTTCACAGCCGGTATTAAGTTATAATTATGGAGCGAAAGAATATGTACGAGTAAAAGAAGGTATAAAATTTACCGCTTTTGTAGCCCTGTGTTACACAGGAATTTTCTGGATTTCTACTTTATTGTTTCCTACCGTTTATCTACATTTTTTCAGCAGTGACGCATATATCATTAAAATTGGAAAAATGCCTCTAATGATATACTTTTTAGGCTATATATTTATGACTTTTCAATTTTCTGCGCAGTCAACTTTCGTAGCCCTGGGTCGTGCCAAGCATGCTGTGTTCTTTTCAATTTTTAGAAAAATTATTATTGTTGTTCCGCTCACCATCCTACTTCCTAAAATCCCTTCTGTAGGGGTTCTGGGAGTGTTCTGGGCGGAGCCTATATCAAATCTCATAGGTGGTATGGCAAGTTTTATAACGATGATTCAAACAGTATATAAAAATTTAATAGAATAACGATGCTATATTGCCCTGCACATGCAGGGCCTTTTTACTGCTCATTAGGCATAAAAATTCCTCTTAAGCAAATTTTAGTTAATTCTATCTTCTGCTTAAGAGGGATTATCGTATCATTTTATAGGTGTTTATGATTAGATACTATGAGGACTGCGATAAAGAAAAACAAGAACTTATAAGGCAAAACTGTTAAATGGCGTAGTTTTCTACCGGAGGCAGGATTCGGCTCAAAAACTGCTTTGTTCTTTCCTCGCGGGGATTTAAGAAAATCTCTTCAGGCGGACCTTCTTCAATAATAATCCCGCCGTCCATGAACACGATATGATTTGCAACATCCCTGGCAAAGGACATTTCGTGAGTCACTACGACCATGGTTATACCTTCCCGGGCCAACTGTTTCATAACGCTAAGTACTTCACCGGTCAATTCGGGGTCAAGGGCAGAAGTGGGTTCATCAAAAAGTATTACATCCGGATTGACGGCAATAGCTCTCGCAATAGCAACACGTTGCTGCTGTCCCCCTGAAAGCATCGAAGGATAATAATTTTCCCGGTTTGAAAGTCCCACTTTACTCAAAGCTTTTCTGGCGATTTCAATAGCTTCGGCTTTGGGAACTTTCCGCGCTACAATCAAACCTTCTGTAACATTTTCAAGGGCGGTTTTATTATTGAATAAATTAAAGTTTTGAAACACGAACGCTGTTTTTTTTCGAATCTTTGAAATTTCACTGGAGGACGCGTTGTTAATGTTTACATGCAAGTCATCAAAGATGATTTCTCCTTTATCTGCACGTTCGAGAAAGTTGATACAGCGAAGCAGTGTGGTCTTTCCCGAACCACTAGGGCCCAGAATAACAACGACATCCCCTTTTTTAACCTTGATATTGACACCTTTTAGAACTGCATTATTTTTAAAAGCTTTATGGATATTGATTAATTCTAACATAATTCACCTCCCAGCCTTTATTTTTTTATCAACGAGTCTATTCGTTAAATGGCTTTAGCTGCGGATCCTGAAAAGGCTCGATAGGAAACAAAGTGTTTTTCAACCAATGCAAAAAGAAGCTGGATGATGGAACATAAGATAATATAAATGAACAGAATATCAAGATAAGACTCAATATAGTTATATCCGTAGGAAGCCTCAATTTTTGCGATGGCTGTCACTTCTTTTACGGTCATCATGAATGCCAGGGAAGTACCTTTGATCAAATTGATTGTAAGGTTACAGACATTGGGTATAGCCGAAACCAGAGCCTGTGGTATTATGATCCTGATATAAGCCTGTACAGGAGACATACCGATAGAAAGAGCGGCTTCCAATTGACCTTTGTTTACAGTCAGAAGTGCTGAACGGAATATTTCAGAAAGACCGGCACAGGTGTTTAATGAAAACACTATATATGCATATATGATTGGATTCATGTCAAAAATGTTGATATTCCATCCCATATTTTTAACGATTGCATTAAACAGACTTGGTAGTAAGCTGTAAATGATCAGAATCTGCAAAACGATTGGTGTACCTCGGATAAAAGAAACATATCCGGTTACTACTTGCTTTATAATTTTTATATTGTAAATTTTAGAAATAGCCATGAAAAATGCAATTGGAGCTGACACGAGAAGAGCTACAGCAGTAATACTTAAAGTTGCAGGAACACCAGTGAGGGCCAGAAAAAAGGTATCAATCATATATTCGATATTTAATTCCATAAGGTACACCTCCTATCCAGCGATACTCTTTTTACCTTTAGAAAGAGATTTCTCCAGCATATTAAAGGACCTTTCAATCATCAAGGTAAGTCCCCAGTATATCAATGCCAGGGCAATATATGTTTCCAGAGCGTAGGAACCAAAGTTTTCTGAAATGATTAATGATCCTTTTCCCATTATATCAATCAATCCGATCGTAAAAGCCAGAGAGCCATCTTTCATAAGGTTGATTAATAGATTGCTGAAATTGGGCAAAGCTACGGCAACGGCCTGGGGCAATACGATCCTGTAAAAAGCCTGAAAGGGACTTAAGCCGATGCTGACTGCAGCTTCCCTTTGGCCTTTATCAATGGATTCATAGGCTGAACGCATGATTTCAGACATAGTTGCACCAAAAAGCAGCGAAAAAGTTACAAGAACAAATATACCTTTTTCAATGGAATTGATATCCACTCCTATGGTGGAGAACAGCAGCTCAGGTAATCCATAGTAAACAATAAACAATAATACGATGGGTGGAGTACATCGCATCACGGCAATGTAGGTATTAGAAAGAAGTCTTGAGATTTTTCGCCCGGCTATTTTGGCTCTTGCCAGGATTAATCCCAGCAAAGAGCTAAAGAAAACAGAACCTGCAAGGATCAAAAGCGTCACCGGTAAGAAAGGAAGCAAATCGAAAAAAACTTCCAAAATAAACAAGGGTTTAAAAGGTCTCATAGTAATTTGCCTCCTTTACTATAAAAATCATTCGGAAATATATTGGAAGATGTCTTCGTTAAAGTACTTCTGAGATAATTCAGCGATTTTTCCTTCCTTTGTGAGCTGTTCGATGGCCTTATCATAGGCATCGGCTAAATCCTGAACGTTTTTGTTGAACAAAGGATATGTTGGAATAGCCTTGTATGGTACATAGGCAAGTTTGTTGGCAAGATCTTTATATGGAGCGTTATCCGCCAGAACATTATTTTCATAACTCAATTTGATGTCAAAATATGCATCATATCTGCCTTCAAGAACCCATGTGTAGGCATCGGAAATATTGAAGTTTTCTGATGCTACCAGATTTACTTGATTATCAGGATGGGTTTTATTGTATTCTTCCACGATATTCCATTGAGCACTTTGTGGTGCAATCGGAACAAGTTTTCCGCTGAATCTGGCAAAAGACTCCATATCCTTAATCTTGTCAGAATCCTCAGCCCTGAAGGTAAGGCCTATGATACTCGCAGCAATATAGTTTTTGGGATAAATATATTTCTTTGCACGTTCTTCGGTGAACCATGCACCTTTTACACCCACCTGGTATTTCCCTGATTCGACACCAATGAGCAAATCGTCAGCTGAGGTTGGTACAAAAGTAAATTTATATTGGGGGAGTAGTTCATCAACTGCTTTTAATACCTGAACCTCAAAACCGTCGGATTCACCTTGATCATTTACATAATCATAGGGTACATAAGTTTGAGTATGAGCGACCCGTATTTCTGTAACTTCTTCAGATGAATCCGAAGTTGCTGTATTTAATAGAGCAGACGATGAGTCAGAAGATGTGGGATTAGATTTTGAGCAGGCAACTGATGCTGCAGATAGTGCCAGCACCATTGAAAGGACGATTATTTTACGTAACAAACTCATTACTCATTCCTCCTTCTTAATTTTGATTTATTTTATAATTCAGCTGATAGGCTTTGAGCTTTGTTTCTAACCCAATGCAAACGATTTAAATCAATATCGCTGGGAACAGTGCAATCGGCTCCTAATACAATGCCGGTTTTACCTGCTTCTCTAAGTAGTTTTTCTGTAAACGCTTCAATTTCTTCCTGGCTTCCTTTATACAAGATTCCGTTTGCTGTGTTATCAAAACCACCAATAACTGCCCTTCCACCAAACAATTTTTTGCCTTCCGCCAGGCTTATGCCTTCTACATTGACAGCCCAGTTGATGATCTTTGCATCATAATCTACATAAAGATTTAAATCATTGCGACTTCCTTCATATCCGCAAATGTGCAGGATATTATTTTCACTGATTTTGTTTGCGCTTTCCAGGACAAGGAGCTCACTGGGAGCAATGACTTCTTTATATAGCTCGGGACTGATGCGGGAATCTTGAACGTTTTGAACACAAATCCCTTTCTTTTATATTCTTGCAGAATAGTTAGATTTATGATTAATCATTGTGTCAAACAATTTATGAATCCCAAATTTCCAGCACAATAACATTCCGAATACTGCACCAACTGCCCCCTGAGCTATCTCGTACGGAAGTTTTACCATGGCATATTCGAAAGTGCTGTAGACATAGATTTTTCCAAGGGTATACCCTACTACCATGATGACTGCACCAATGGTTACACCTATCCCTGAAGCAAGGACTGGCTTATTTTTCAGTACTTTATGAGAAAATAAGGATATAACAGCAGCCTGAAGTCCGTGGGTAACCAGTGAGACAAACATTGGAGCCGGATAAAAGAGCAGATCCCCCAGAAAAGATCCGACTCCTCCAACAACAAAGGCTTCAAAAGGGTTAAGCAGGATTGCTGCAAGACAGATCACAACATCACATAGATAAAGATGTCCGCCAGGAACAGGAACTCCAAAAGAACTCAGGGCAATATTCATGGCCATAAATATGGCGGTGGCTGTTAATCGTATTGTAGTCATTTTTTTGGATTGTGTTTGTATCATTGACACATCTCTCCTTTTCTTTTGATGCCTGAAACAATATCACCATTTTGGTAATATTAAAATAATCAGAAGAATTAAATATTATATATCCAGATAAAATACCAGATGGATTAGTGGTATAAGTTAACAGATCAGACATTTTTCTTCTTTCAAGCAAGTTTCCAGGGCAGAAATACTATATTACGCTATCAGAGATATTGCCAGTTTAAGAAAGGATTAGCCTAACAAAGGATTAACCTATAGTTTACTTATCGTTTACTTTTATATAATTGGGATTTAACATACCTCCTGTATATTTACAGGTGTGAAATGACTAATACATTTAGGAGGTATGATATGTTTAAGAGATTATTATCAGCTATACTTTTTCTGACCGTGGTGACTTTGATTGTAACGGGATGTAGGGCGCAAAATCATGTAAGTCTGCTGATGCAGCATGACAAAACAGTCAGGACTGAGCATCTGGTTCAAAGCGTTAAATCTGACGTGCAATCTCCTAAGTACATTTTTATGTTCATAGGGGATGGAATGTCTGCTGTGCAGGTGAATTCTGCTCAGATTTACATGGGAACCAACAAACACAATAATCTTAGACTGGGGACTCTTAATTTTCAAGATTTTGAAGCAGTAGGCTATCAGACTACTCATGATGCGACTTCATTTGCACCGGATTCAGCTTCCACAGCTACTGCTCTTTCCTCGGGATTCAAAACATGGAGTGGTACGATCGGTTTAAGACCAGTTGGGAATGTTTCAGGAAATAAAGCTGAAAACGTGGATACAAAGAATGTTCCGAAAACAATTGCAGAAAGACTTAAAGAAGAAAAAGGAATGAAGATCGGTATCGTATCAACAGTTACGATTAACCATGCGACACCTGCTGCATATTATGCCCATGTTCCATCAAGAAATAGCTATTATGATATTGCGTTACAAATGGCAGACTCAGAGTTTGATTATTTTGGGGGAGGAACCATTAAACAACCTACAGGCAGCAATAAGGATCAAAAAGATGTTTATGAAATTTTGAAAGAAAAGGGATATAAAATTGTAAAGACCAAAAAAGATATATTGGCATTAAACAACAATTCAGGCAAAGTATATGCCGTTACTCCTGTAATTCAGGATGATGGTGCAATGCCATATGCCATTGACCATAAAGAAGGAGACTTAACCCTTGCTGACTTCGTTAAAAAGGGTATCGATGTATTGGATAATGATAAAGGATTTTTTATGATGGTTGAGTCAGGAAAGATTGACTGGGTTGGTCACGCGAATGATGCAAAGACGAATATTGTTGAAGTTTTAGCATTTGCAGATGCTATTCAAGCAGCTATTGATTTTGCAAAAGCACATCCTGATGAAACATTAATTATCGTAACAGGGGACCATGAAACAGGTGGTATGACGATCGGGCAGGCAACTACTGGTTACGATGTGGCATTAGAAATATTAAAACATCAAAAAATGTCCTATGTCGCATTTGATGAAAAACTTAACAGTATAATTGAAAAGAATCCAGACTTGACATTTGAAGAAATCATGCCGGTAATTACTCAAGCTTTCGGATTAAAAGATGAATACATAGATGGTGAGGGCAAAGATTCATATATGACACTTGAACTGTCAGACAGTGAAGTAGAAAGGTTAAAGAAGGCTTTTGATGCAACGATGGCAGAAGAACAATCCAACGATGAAGAATTCTATAGATTATATGGTGACTATAATCCATTAACGGTGACATTAACTCATATTTTAAATAACAAAGCCGGAATAGGTTGGACTTCATATTCTCATACAGGCGTTCCAGTACCAGTATATGCTACAGGGGTGGGAGCAGAATTATTCAATGGTGCATATGACAATACGGAAATATATTATAAGTTGGTTGCTGTCACTGGACTTAAGTAATTTTGTAAAATAAAAATATTAGAAGGCTGGGTTTTACCAGTCTTTTTTATTACATAAAAAATTCTTCCGGGCAGGATGCGCATGAAAGGAGTATAAGTTTTGAATCAAAGGATAGGAAAACAGAATAGAAAAGAAACTGTATTTATATTTTCACTGCTGATTTTATTAGTAATACTGATTCTATTGCCAACAGGATTTGATCAACAGCAGTACCATTATACAGAAGGAGTAAAGGCTGAAGTACTGTCAGTAGATTATTCAACAGTACACAATACCGGGCTTTTCAAACAGGGCGATCAAAAGACAACAATAGAAATTGAGACTGGCAGTCATAAAGGTGAAGTTATAGTGGCAAACAATATGCTTACAGGAAGTTTAGAGGCAGACAAGCTTTTTGCTGAAGGAGATAAAGCCTGGGCACTGATTGGTTTTGATGAAAATGGAAAAATAAATTTTGCAAATATGATCGACCATTATCGATTAGATAAAGAGCTGGTACTAATAGGATTTTTTGCAATAGTTATAATCATATTTTCAGGGTATACGGGAATTCGCACGTTGTTATCTTTTGCCTTTGCATTATTAAGTATATGGAAAATACTCATTCCATATATGTTAAGGGGGTATAATCCCATATTAACAGCTTTGATCGTAGGGAATATTTTAACTGTTATAACGATATTTCTGGTAACAGGTTTTACGAAAAAGGCTTATGCTGCTATTATTAGTTCTATCATCTGTTCCATTATTACATGTGTTCTGGCGATTATATTTGGAGCTTACTTTAATATTCATGGGGCAGTTATGCCCTGGTCGGAATCATTGCTTTATGCTGGTTTTTTAGATCTTGACTTAACTTCTGTTTTCCAGGCAGGAATATATCTTGCCAGTTCAGGCGCCATAATGGATCTTGCTGTGGATATATCCTCTGCATTAGAAGAGATTACAATGAATAGCCCTAATGTTAAGAGGACTGACTTGATTCAGTCAGGGATGAATATTGGAAAATCTGTGGTAGGCAGTCAAACCACAACCCTTTTATTTGCATACATGGGAAGCTATTTATCGATTATGATGGTATATATGGCACAAGGTACACCGATATTGAATATCTTAAATTCAAAATCCATAGCTGCAGAAATCCTTCATACATTTATTGGATGTATTGGATTGGTTTTGATTTCTCCGTTGACGTCCATGATCAGTGGATTTATTCTGAAAAATGAAAAATATAGTTAAGATGAATTCTAAAGGGAAATTTTCATATTTTTATCGAAAAAGAGAAGCTATTAAAGGTATAGTTTTTAGACATTATACATGTAATAACTATGAGCCTATATTCCACGTGAAATCTATATACAGGCTCAGCAGAACTTTATTAAAAAAGTTGCATGCTTATTGAAATGTATAATTGACATGATCTAAATTTTATGATAAATAATTTAATAAATTATATTATGTTTACTTTTAGGCTACGACGGTATCTCCCGTTACAGAGATAGAGTATCGGTAAGTATAATTACCCGTACTTGAAGAGGTTTATTTCGCGAGAAATGAATGAATTAGGGTGGTAACACGAAGTGCAGCTCTCGTCCCTGAAGGTTAATATTCAGGGGTGAGGGCTTTTTTATATTAAAAATTTTTAGATATAAATACAAATAATATTAGATGAAAGAGGGATGATCATGAAAAGGATTCTAATTGGAGGCGCTTGGCCTTATGCTAATGGTTCACTTCACATTGGTCACGTGGCAGCTTTACTGCCTGGAGATGTTCTTGCAAGATATTATCGCTTAAAAGGAGATCAAGTCTTTTATGTTTCGGGCAGCATAGGCTTTTTGTAAGCATTGTCAAAAGACTTTGACAGACCGTTTGGTTAAAGGAATTTGCCCAAAGTGTGGGAAAGAGACAAGGGGAGATCAATGTGATCATTGTGGAATGATTTTAGAATCTGAAACTGTCATTAAACCTGTCTGTTCAGAATGTGGTAACCCAATAGACTTTTTGGAAACTAACCAGCTTTATATTGCAATATCCAAACTTGAACCCCAATTACTCAGTTATCTTTCATCAAAAACACACTGGAGAAAAAATGCAATTGCGTTTACTAAAAGATATATAGATGAAGGTTTAAGAGACAGAGCCATCATGCGAAATCTTGACTGGGGAATAGATGTCCCAAAAAAGGGATACGAAGATAAAAAAATATATATATGGGCTGAAAATGTACTTGGTTATTTATCTGTCAGTAAGGTAGCTGCCGAAAGGCGAGGAATTCAGTTCAAGGATTTATGGGGAGACAAGGCACGACACTATTATGTCCATGGAAAAGATAATATTCCCTTTCATACTATTATATTGCCAGCTTTATTGTTGGCTCATGGTGTGAATTTACATTTGCCTGACGATATTATTTCCAGTGAATACTTGACATTGGAAGGAAGAAAAATTTCAACAAGTCAGAATTGGGCGATATGGATGAAAGATATCGTAGAGAAATATAATCCAGATTCTATAAGATACTTCTTTATGGCCAATGGCCCTGAAAAAAGAGATACAGATTTTTCATGGAGAGAATTTGTAGAAAGAAATAATAATGAGTTATTAGGATCTTATGGAAATTTTGTAAATAGAACATTGGCTTTCATCATTAAATATAACGATGGCACAATTCCGAAAGGAACAGTAGAGGATGAAATAAAAAATAGAATAGACAATATCTATTTAGAAGTTAGTAAAAATATTGAGGATGGTCACTTTAAGGATGCCCTTGAGAGTATTTTTGATTTTGTTCGATTTGGTAACAAGTATTATGATTCAAGGGAGCCCTGGAAGACCAGACTTGCTGACAAAGAACTATGCGATAAGGCGCTCAATAATTGCGTTCAGATTATTGCAAATTTAGCTGTATTATTGCAACCTTTTTTACCGTTTTCTTCAGAAAAAATAATCCATTGGCTTAACCTTAAGAATGAATGGAAGCCCCAATATGTCCAAGAAGGATTGAAGATATCAGATATTTCCATACTCTTTGAAAGGCTTGACCAGAGAATAATTGAAGAGGAAAAGAAAAAATTAGGTTAAGAAGAATGTTGATATGTGTAATAAGGGATTTAATAATTACTGTTCTGAAAATGGATTAGGATATTTTAAATTATCAATATACTTTCTTATGGAATATATAGAAGACTAAGAAATATATAGTTCTAACGTAAAATATTGTTGTATATGGACTTTATAATTACAGTTGATTATAATTTTTTGAAGAAAGTCACTATAATGAATGATGGAGAGATAGGAGAATAGTATTGACTTTGATTTGAGGAGGATAAAATTATGAAAATAAAAGTATTTCAGGTTAATTCATTTGCGAAGACTGTCCAAGGTGGAAATGCAGCAGGTGTCGTACTGGATGCAGATGGTCTAAAAGAGAGAGATATGAAGAAGATTGCCAAAATCATTGGATATAGCGAAACAGCTTTTGTGAGCAAATCTGAAGGAGCTGATTTTAAAGTACGGTTTTTTACTCCCCAAGAAGAGGTAGATCTCTGTGGACATGCAACCATTGCTACGTTCCATACAATGGCAGAGCAGGGGCGTATTCTTCCAGATAAGTATACTCAGGAAACTAAGGCGGGTGTTCTTCAAGTAGAGGTAAAAAAGGATCATACTATCATGATGAATCAAAATATACCGCAGTTCTTCGAAATAGTTAGTAAAGAAGAAATAGCTGATTCTCTGAATATTTCCTTGAATGATATGATTGAGGAGTTGCCAACGCAAATAGTGTCTACAGGACTAAGAGATATTATAGTACCAATAAGCAACCTTGAAACATTAAGTGCCATCAAACCTGATTTTCAGAAGATCGCGGCAGTCAGTCAAAAATATAACGCTATTGGTTTACATCTTTTTACCCTTGAGACTTTGGGGGAATCACATGCACATACTCGAAATTTTGCACCGCTGTATGGTATTTCCGAGGAGTCTGCAACAGGTACTTCGAATGGTGCTTTAGCCAGTTATCTATTTGAGTATGACGAAATTAGCAGGGAAGAAGCAACTCATTTGATCATAGAGCAAGGCTATTCAATGAATAAGCCTTCAGAAATCATTATAGAATTGGAAACAAGGAAACAAAGCATTACTGGTGTCAAAGTAGGGGGAAGGGCCATTTCATTTGCTGAAGTTGATGTGGAAATATAAATTATGTTAAGACGTAGTTCTTTTGCCTAAGACCAACTTAATAAGTGTGTGATAAGCTTTAAAAAAGGGATTTTACCTTGTGAGCAGTATTTTCTGTCCAGAGGCGAAATCCCTTCTTTTGGATTAAATTAATATTAATAAATTGATGAAGATTAAGTTTTCTTTCAAAGGAAATGGATGCCGGATATGTCATGTATGCGTTATGATCATCATTTTGAACTTTTTCAGAAGCACACATCAGACTTTACTATTGATCATATGGTTAAACAGTTTATGAATACCGCATCTCCAACATAATAACATTCCGAATACTGCACCAACTGCCCCCTGAGCTATTTCGTACGGAAGTTTTACCATGACATATTCGAAAGTGCTGTAGACATAGATTTTCCCAAGGGTATACCCTACTACCATGATGACTGCACCAATGGTTACACCTATCCCTGAAGCAAGGACTGGCTTATTTTTCAGTACTTTATGAGAAAATAAGGATATAACAGCAGCCTGAAGTCCGTGGGTAACCAGTGAGACAAACATTGGAGCCGGATAAAAGAGCAGATCCCCCAGAAAAGATCCGACTCCTCCAACAACAAAGGCTTCAAAAGGGTTAAGCAGGATTGCTGCAAGACAGATCACAACATCACATAGATAAAGATGTCCGCCAGGAACAGGAACTCCAAAAGAACTCAGGGCAATATTCATGGCCATAAATATGGCGGTGGCTGTTAATCGTATTGTAGTCATTTTTTTGGATTGTGTTTGTATCATTGACACATCTCTCCTTTTCTTTTGATGCCTGAAACAATATCACCATTTTGGTAATATTAAAATAATCAGAAGAATTAAATATTATATATCCAGATAAAATACCAGATGGATTAGTGGTATAAGTTAACAGATCAGACATTTTTCTTCTTTCAAGCAAGTTTCCAGGGCAGAAATACTATATTACGCTATCAGAGATATTGCCAGTTTAAGAAAGGATTAGCCTAACAAAGGATTAACCTATAGTTTACTTATCGTTTACTTTTATATAATTGGGATTTAACATACCTCCTGTATATTTACAGGTGTGAAATGACTAATACATTTAGGAGGTATGAGTTTAAGCGATTACTACATAGAGACAATGGATTTTTCAGAGGAAATTAATAAAGGCATAGCTGGAATCTTTAAAGTGCCTTGACAAATCAGAGTTTATTTTTTAAAATGCTATTGTAAACATTAGAATATTTACTATCATTTAACAAAACAGAGCTTAGGTAAAGTGTTTAAAAAACCTTTTACTTTTGTGATAAATATTTATAACGTAAGCCGTTATCAATATTTTATCCTGAAATATAAAAGGATTTTGAACACTTTTTTCTTTATGGGCAAATGGAATAATGAAAATAAAATGATGTTGCTTATGTAAAAGGAGTGAAAACTGATGGCAAGAAGATTTGAAACAAAACTTGTGGGTCCTGACAAGCATTTATACAGGGAGCTTTTTAAAAGAGCTTCCAATAACCCGATTCTCACAGTAAGGGATTGGCCTTATCCTGCAAACTCAGTTTTTAATCCTGCAGCAACAATGTACAAGGGAAAAGTACTGCTTTTGGCAAGGGTTGAGGACAGGAGAGGCTTTTCCCACCTGACAAAGGCTGTCAGCGATGACGGCATAAGTAATTGGGTTATAGACGAAAAACCCACACTTGAACCTGATCCGGACAGATTCCCTGAAGAAGAATGGGGAATTGAAGATCCGAGGATTACCTGGGTAGAGGAACTCGGAAAGTATGTTATTGTATATACCTCTTACTCTAAGGGTGGTCCTCTGGTATCAATGGCTCTGACAGAGGACTTTGAAAACTTTGAAAAACTTGGACCAATCATGCCGCCAGAAGATAAGGACGCTGCATTGTTTCCAAGAAAAATTAACGGTAAATGGCTGCTGATTCATAGACCTATTCCGGCGCATTCAGTGCCGGGAGCCCATATATGGATTTCAATGTCAGAAGATCTGAAATATTGGGGGCAACACCAAATACTCATTAATGCCAGAAAGGGCGGCTGGTGGGATGCAAACAAAGTAGGACTTAATGCTCCACCGCTGGAAACTCCTGAAGGTTGGCTGATCCTCTATCACGGTGTTAAACAAACTGCTGCCGGAGCTATATACAGACTTGGACTTGCTCTTTTGGACCTGGAAAATCCATTCAGAGTCTTGAGAAGAAGTGATGAGTGGGTATTTGGACCCTCTGAACTTTATGAAAGAGAAGGGGACGTTGATGATGTAGTATTCCCCTGCGGTTGGGTCCATAACGAAAAAACAGGAGAGATTAAGATGTACTATGGGGCGGCGGATACATGTATTGCCATGGCAACTACCAATATAAAGGATTTGCTGGAATATATCAAAAGATGCCCCGAACCTAAAATGAATTAAAAAAGACAGACAATGCTATGCGGAAGCTGGTAGCTTTATTACAGGTTGATAAAAAGTGAGCCAAAAAGCCTGCAGAAAAAAGAATCCGAGAATTCTGCTCATTTTGAGTAGTTTCTTCGGATTCTTTTTTGGTTTAATATAAATAAATGTTGTAACACAGGTCATACTATCTGGAAAATATAAAATTTAAGATAGTCCGTCTCAGGAACATTCCACAGGATAGGATGGTCTGGTGCTTGTTGACGGGCTTCAATCTGTCTGAGGGATACGGCTGCATCCTGTGCGGCGCTTGCCAGCATTTTGCGGAACAATTCATCCGTCATGAAGTGGCTGCAGCTGCAGGTAGCGAGATACCCTCCCCGAGGCAGTAGTTTCATGGCTTTTAAATTGATCTCCTTATATCCTCTGGCAGCAGACTGCACTGTTTTGCGTGATTTGGTGAAGGCAGGAGGATCAAGGATGATAAAGTCATAGTCCTTACATTTTTGATCTGCCAGTTTCGTCAGCAGATCAAACACATCTTCACATAGAAAATCCATTTTTCCATCCAATCCATTGCGTACAGCATTTGCTTTTGCCATTTCAATGGCTGATTCAGAGATATCTACTGAGGTCACATGCTCTGCTCCACCCAATGCTGCATTAAGACCGAAGGAACCGGTATGGGTAAAGCAGTCCAGCACCCTCTTGTCTTTGGAAATTCGGGCTACTGCGGCACGGTTATATTTTTGGTCAAGGAAAAAGCCGGTTTTTTGACCGTTTTCTACATCTACCAAATATTTTACACCGTTTTCGCATATTTCTGTCACGGCAGATTCCGGTACAGGGATACCATCGGATTGATACCAACCTTTATATTGTGGCAAGCCTTCTTTTGCACGCAGGGCAATATCATTGCGCTCATAAATACCGCTGATTGATTCGCCCATTTCAGTAAGTACATCCCATAGAGCCCGGTAAATCATTTCTTTGACAAATTCCATGCCAAGACTGGTAATTTGTACGGACAGAATACTGCCATAACGGTCCACTGTCAGTCCAGGCATCTGATCGGCTTCACCATGAATCAGGCGGCAACAAGAAAAGTCTATGCCGGGCATGACGGTTTTTCGGTAACGAACGGCATATTCCACACGGCGGCGCCAAAAGCGAATTTCAAATACATCGTTGGCGTTGCGTGAAATAAGTCGAACGGTAATCTTACTGGCATTATTATAAAAACCCGTACCCATAAAAGCGTTTCCGGCAAATACATCTACCAGTTCGCCATTTTGAGGTACGCCTTCCGTTTTTAGAATTTCTTCTCCGTATATCCAAGGATGGCCATTTTGGATGCTGCGTTTTGCCTTGGGGGAGATCATGACTTTTGGATACTGCCGTTCTTGTTTCATCTGTGTCTTCCTTTCAAAATAGATTGAGTTATGCGTTGATTGTAGCATATTTATCTTTTGCCTTCAACAAGGGGATCACACCACCAGATCAGAGTAAAAGGAGTATTAACAGACTTTTCACAATATAATAAAATATATAAAAACAAAATTATTTAATGATTAAATAATTTTGTTCGTTATATAATATTCATTATAATTTATTTAATTATTGAATAATAAGCGAAAGCAACATTACAGCAAATCTACGCATTATGGAAGGGGTTGTGTTCATGAACATTTCACTATTAAAAAATCAGGAAAAGTACGCAAACACTATATCATTCTATAGTACTCTGTTTGGCAGTATATCTGTCGGATTAGGTTTTTTATTGTTGTTTAATAATCAGTTTGTTAATATGACCTTACTGACATGTGTTTTAGTTACGATAGCAGCAAGAGTTCTGGAAAAGAAAACGGCTTGGTTTGCTAATATTTCTAAATTTATTTATATGATCGTATTTTCTGTAGCTCCTTTTGCGTCTTTTTACTTGCTGGAGACAGCAGGGGCTTTTGGGGTCCCTTCGATTGCTTACTGTTTTACATATATATTTATCGCGAACATGTACTATAATTCCAAAATAGTTTGGTTATACTCAGGTACTACAATACTGATATATACCCTTGCGATTTTGATCTTTCCAAAGCAGTTTTTCGAAGGTCCCGGTAAGAGTCCCATTGCTTGGGTAACTTTTGGAACAGCCTTTCTCATTTCTGGGTTAGTTTCTGTTATTTTATCCAAACGATCAAAGAAAATGATTTTGGATATAGAAAATCAAAAAAATGAAAGCGAAAAGCTTACTCAATTATTGAATCAGTCTATAAATGATGCATTTGTTAACTCTGAAAATCTATATAATGTAGCAAAAAATTTAACTGAGGCTATCAGTGGATTTAATGAGTCTTCAGAGCAAACGATGTCATCTATTATTAACATTGCCAAAAGTACTTCTCTGCAACATGATTTGACGGTAAAATCTTATGATCATGTCAGTAGTATTTCCAATAAGCTGATGAATATTTCTGAAAGTATCTCGACGGTTTCTGGCTATGCTAAGGATTGTTCAAATCTGACAAGCGAAGGAAATCAGATTATATCTTCTGCTATAGAACAGATAGAATTGATCAACACAAATGCAGTCAGACTTACAAATGCAATAAATCTGCTGGCTGAAAAATCTGCTGAAATAGGCCAGATAACGGCCATGATCAGTTCGATTGCACAGCAAACCAATATGCTTTCGGTGAATGCTTCAATTGAAGCTGCAAAGGCTGGGGAAGCTGGTAAGGGATTTTCTGTTGTAGCATCAGAAATACGCTCATTGGCAGAACAGTCAAAGAATGCTACAGAAAAAATTAACGCTTTGATACATCAGGTTCAAAGTGAAATTGAGCATACAACGTCCATTACAAATGAAAGCAACCATTCTGTCAGCGAAGGCATTGACATCATTAAATCAGCCGGAGAAATCTTTGGAAGGATACATGCATCGGTCAGCGAGATTTCAACTTACTCAAATACTGTTTCTGAAAGTGTTCAGAACATTTATAGCAATTCTCAGGATGTTGTTTTATCCATCAGCGATATCAAACAGGCTTCTGAAGAAATCTCCCAATTCTCTACGCGTGTGGCAGCTGCTTCAGAACATCAAAATGCAAGACTGGGAGATATTCATTCTATTGCTGAAAAACTTTATCATATGTCTTCACAATTAAAGGATTCTATGAACTTGTCATCTTCCAAACAACTAAATTAAAAATTTAACCCTTCGATAGGTATTATGAGAGCTATCGAAGGGTTTTTTTTCGAGAAAAGGACAGGCAGAATTTAATTATGCAAAGTTGAAAAAATAAAAATGCATAAAGATTGAATATATTTTGAAATATTGATAATATTGGTATATAATGCTATTAAATTACTATATGAAAACGGTATGTGCTGCTTTTTATTCTATAGATTAAAATTGAATGAAAGGAGCAGAGATATGCATTATACGAAAATTGATATGGACGACTATTACAGAAAAGATGTATTCAGGCATTTTTCTGAGGATTGCAGATGTTCTGTTTCCATCACCAATAAAGTGGATGTTACGGAGTTATATAACTTTTCTAAAAAAACGGGTACTAAATTTTATATCAACTTTTTATATATTCTGGCGAAGGTTCTTAATTCCAGAGACGATTATAAACTGGCATGGCATGAAGGGGAATTGATCGTATATGAAAAAATCCATCCAACACAGTACATTTTTCATGATGACACAGAAACATTCACTATAGCTTATACCGAGTATAATGAAAAATATGATGTGTTTTATAACAATGCTTTAAATGATCTGTTAAATGCGAAAGAAACGAGAGAATACGGACTGGATCTGAAAAATCACCCAAATTGGTTTGATGCATCATATATTCCATGGATTTCCTATGAATCATTGCATATAGAATTACCTGACGGGCATTTGTATTTTAATCCTATTATTAACTGGGGAAAATTCAAAGAATCAGAGAGCAGGCTTTGGATGCCTGTAACAGTGAGACTTAATCATGCGGCGGCAGATGGATATTTGGTGGCACTTGTTTATAAATTAATGGAAAAGGAAATTAATTTGTTATGCAAATAATTGATTCACATACACATATAGGATGTTTTGAGAAATGGGATTGCAAACCTAGGTTTTGAGTAAAGAATAAAGAATTTTTAATATAGTGATATTTAGTCACATGATTATGGGAGATAAAATATGAAATATCTAGTGATCAATGGTAGTCCGCATAAGGGGAACACATGGAAAGTGGCAGAATCTTCCATGAAGAATATAAAGAAACTGGATTCGGATTCTACTTTTGAGGAAATACAATTACTGGATCTAAAGCTTCCTTTTTGCTTAGGATGTAGTAGGTGTTTTAGAAAAGGAGAACAGCATTATTAAAAAATTTCCTTGATCATTTAAATTATTTATTACATAGACGCGTTTGGTTTACGAAGAAAGCATTGGTAATAACCACTGTTGGAGGCGTTGGTGGCAATTCCACAATAAATAGTATTTCAGGAACACTAAAGGGGATGGGATTCAATAAATGTTATGGCTTATCCATTCGTTCTCTCAGTTGGAATTCATACAATATAACATCTGTAGATCAAAAGAAGATTGATCAGGTATCGTCTAAATTCTGTAAAGATGTTTTATCTGGTAAACTGCACTATCCCAGCACAGATGTTTTGATTCCATACAATCTTTTTCGTGGTATGGCATGGAATTATACAAAAGGAAGCGAGTTTGAAACAAAGGATGGAGAGTATTATAGCAATGCGTACAGGAAAAAGTATGTTTATGAGCGAAGCGTTCCTTTGTTATTTCATCAAAGAGTGATTGGCAGTATTTTTTATTTGATTGGGAAAATAGCATCAAAATATATTGTAGTAACTTATAAAAAATGAATTCAATTTTATGGAATGGTATATCTGGAGAACTTCGAAAAATTTTTTTGATCAAAAAGTATCTGACTTATGAATCTTTGAAAGAATATGTACGAGTGATTTTATGGATCACAAGAAAGCAGTTTCATATTAGATGGAAAAGTATACGCCCATTGAATGCAACTATAAAGATGGAAAGTTCTGGCTGTTCTTCGGAAGGAGGGATGTAATATTAGAAAACCATGAAAGTCAGTAGCTATTCGATGTTAAAAAACCGGAAAAAACAGAAAGGGGAAAAAGTTATGAATTTAGAAATCAGAAGACTTAATGATAATGAAATTCCTGAAGCCTTATCGCTTGTATGGGAGGTTTTTGTCAGTTCGAAGCACCGGACTACTCTCAGGAAGGAATTGATGAATTCAGAAGGACAATTGATAGTCCTGAATTTATAGATGAATTGAAGTTTTATGGTGCTTTAGAAAATGATCAGATTGTTGGTGTTCTTGCAATGAGAGCTCCTCAGCATGTTAGTTTGTTTTTTGTAAAAGAAGGATATCATGGCAGAGGCATAGGGAAAACGCTGTTTAATACAATGAGGCAGGATTATGCATCTCAGAATTTCACTGTGAATTCATCGCCTTATGCGGTAGATATATACAGACACCTAGGCTTCATTCCTACTGATACGGAGCAGGTTACAAACGGTATTAGGTACACACCTATGGTATTTCGCCCATAATAAGACAGCAAAAGAGATATAAAAGTCCTCTGATGATTTGTTTGCTCTGAAATCATCATTAAGTAAGAATTTTGCCAAATTGATATATACCCTTGATATGTACTCATGGAAACATATCGAGGGTGTTTTTTTGGTTGCTTCGCACATTTATTCATTCTATTACGTTATACATAGTAGAAAGGGGGAGATTATGTCTATAAGCATAGAAGATCAGTATGATCAAATATACAGATACTGTTATTTTAAAGTAAAAAACAAAGAAATAGCAGAAGATTTGACACAAGAAACCTTTCTTAAATATTTCAAGCAATCATCTTACATTAATAGAGGAAAGCCCCTAGCTTATCTTTATACTATAGCCAAAAATCTTTGTATTGATTTTTATAGAAAAAGCAGTAGAGAGGAAGGGCTTAGGGAGGAAATGGGGGAGAGTGATCATATTTCCCAGTTTGAAACTAATTTTGCTATAAAGCAGGCAGTGTCTAAATTACCAATCGACTTGCAAGAATTACTTTTACTTCGATTTGCAAATGAGCTAGGTATTAATGAAATAGCAAGTATCATGAAAATTTCGCGTTTTTCAGTTTATCGGAAGTTAAATAAGGCACTTGGTTTACTTAAGGCCAGTCTAGGAGAGGAGGATTTATTATGAGAAATAATTTAAAAGATTTAAAAAGAGAATTAAAAGCAGCCTTTGAAGCACCAACACCTACAAGAAAAAATGAATTTATAAACCAATTAAATGATCCCAAAGCAAGACAAATAGATTTTTTTATATCTCAGATAGGGTATATAAGAAAACGTGTTTGGATTTTATCGTCATTATTATTTTTAGGTACACTTGCAGGATTATATTTTTATAAAGTCTCAACTTCGTTTGTTTGGGTTCTGTCTTCAGTTTTGCCTTTTATTGCTCTTGTGAGTATAAGTGAAATTGTCAGAAGCATCACATATAACATGGAGGAGCTCGAAATGAGCTGTAAATATAACCTTTTGGAGATTAGCCTTGCTCGCTTGGGGATATTAGGAATAACGAATTTTACTGTTTTGATTGGGATTTTACTTGTATTCAATGGTAAAACGGATTTTGGCTGGATCCGATTAGGAATATACTTGATTACACCATATTTACTCAATTGCTATGGATCATTATTTGCAATTAATCGTTTAAAAAGCAGGGAAGCAATGTATATCTGTGGTGGTGTTACAGCACTTGTCTGTATTTTGAGTACTCTGCTTAAAGTAGGAATCAATGATATCTATACTGAAAGGTATTTGCTTTTCTGGGGTTTAACGTTTATTGTTTTAGCTGTTTTAAGTGCAAAAGAGATTGTGAAACTGATTAGAAGAACGGAGGAACTGGAATGGAACTCGTCATTGACCGCTTAACTAAGCAATATAAAAATAAGATTGCTGTTGACCGTATTTCATTGACACTAAAAGAAGGAGTCTATGGATTATTAGGGGCCAATGGCTCAGGAAAGACAAGCCTGATGAGAATGATCTGCGGCGTTTTAAAGCCCACAAGTGGTGAGGTAAAATTCAATGGCATTGATGTAAGTGAAGAAGAATACAGAGATTCATTAGGTTATTTACCACAGAATTTTGGATATTATCCTGAGTTTTCAGCTTATGATTTTTTACTCTATCTTGCAAGCTTAAAAGGTCTTACTAAGCATCAGGCAAAGCTTAAAGCAACTGAGCTGTTAGAGTTGGTGGGACTTTCAGAGTCAGCAAAAAAGAAAATCAAGACATTTTCTGGAGGGATGAAACAACGTTTAGGTATTGCCCAGGCAATGTTAAATGATCCAAAGATTTTGGTTTTGGATGAACCCACAGCAGGTCTTGATCCCAATGAACGTATACGTTTTCGCAATCTAATTTCCCGTTTGGGTAAAGATAAAATTGTTCTACTCTCTACCCATATTGTTTCAGATGTTGAATATATCGCTTCTACAATTTTGATGATGAAAGATGGACAGATTATACATAAAGGACGTCTTGATGAAATTATTGGCGTAATAGAAGGAAAAGTTTTTGAATGTTCAGTGGACAGTAAAAGAGTAAATTATTTAATTGACAATTATCCGATTATCAATATACGGGAAGAATCAGACAAAACATTTTTACGCCTTGTAGCAGAAAAACCTCCCTGTGAGACTGCTGTTACTGTACCAGCTGTATTAGAAGATCTATACTTATATTATTTTAACGAGGGGGGTAAGAAAAGTTGAGTAGTTATTGGGAGTTAGTTAAATTTGAATACAGAAAAGTTCTGTGTAAACGCAGTACGATCATTACTTTACTGCTGGGTATTTTACTGACTGCTCTTAGCTGTGTAGGACCCTTAATGGGTAATGACTACATCAATGGGGAAGTATTTGAAAGTAATTACGAAGCTATGAAAAAGGACAGGGAATATAATAGAAGGTTGTCAGGCAGAGAATTAAACAGTGAGCTTCTTTCGGAAACCATCAAAGCATATCGTCATATTCCATTGACGGAAGGGCAGTATTCAGATACGAATGAGTATCAGAAATATGCCCGTCCATATAGCGAAATTTTCTACCATATCAGAAAAGCATATAACATCAATAGTTTAAAGGAAATATCATCGATTACCAAAGAGAACCTGGATGATTTTTACACAATACGTCAAAGCAGGGTAGAAAATAACATAGACGATACTACAATGAGTTTTAAAGAAAAAGCAAACTCCATAAAATTAAGCAGAGCAGTAAAAACACCATTTATTTATTCATATATGGGTGGTTATTGGAGATTTTTTTCACAGATGCAAGTAACAGCTTTTTTAATCTGTTTTATTTGTTCTATATGTATTTCTCCTTTATTTGCAGGGGAATATATCGATGGAATGGATAGCCTGATCTTTTCGTCCAAATACGGTAAAAATAAAATCATTCGTGCAAAATTATTTACAGGCATCACATTTACTGTTTTATTAAGTATCTTACTTACAATTATTTCTTACGTTACAGTGATGATGTTTTACGGATGGGATGGAAGCAACGCTCCGATTCAGCTTTATATCCCATTGTCAATCATTCCATTAACTTTGGGACAAGTTGCAATGCTGTACTTTATTATAGTTTTATGTGGCAATATATTATCATCTGCATTAACAATGCTGCTATCCGCAAAATTAAAATCTCCATTCATAGTGCTTGTAATTATGACAGTAATTACGATTCTTCCGGTATTTGTGCGTGTGTCAGAAGATGTATTGTGGATCTATCATTTGATTAATCTTATTCCTGTAAAAATGTTTGATTTCTCAAATATCATAAGTATTTTTTCTATTGATTTGCTTGGGATAATCATGCAACCTTATGAACTTTTTATTTCTTTTTCAATTGTAGTAAGCATAATATTACTGCCACTAGCCTACAAAAGTTTTAAAAATCATAATTAAATAGCTTATTTAAGGGTTTATACACAATTTTTGATATTAATGATTGAAATATGAGTTCATCTGATCATAGAATTGTGGAAGAATGGTTATTGGACAACATATCATCTTCAATACTTTCTTTGACTCAAAACCAAAGGGTTTCCTGGCATTGATTTTTATTTGGCAGTTTATTCTGCCTAAAATTCAATGTCAGGAAACCCTTATTATATGTTTTCTATGCCAGTTATTTTTATATAAGACATAACATAGGAAACGAGACTTTCAGCGCCCATGTTTTTGTTCAATCCATGAGGTGTAAGGCCATCGTAGCAGCCTCCTGTCTCGTTATCGATCAGGCTGATGCCATGGGAATTTGACCCTATGTACCATTTATGGCATTGCTTTGCTTTTTGCAAGTAGTTGATATTTCCTGTTGCTTCATAGGCTGCCAGGTAAGTGAATACTCCTTCACAGGCTTCCACTGTTTGCTCATCAAATTCAGCCGGATTATTTCTTTTCACAAACCAGCCATTGCATCCGACAGGTTTGAAATATCCTCTTTTGAAGGTTATTTCACTTAGAAAATCAAGACTTTCTTTGGCGATATCAAAGAAGCTTTTTGTACCAGTAACCCTATAAGCTTCGATTAAAGCCCAGGGAATCACATAGTTGCAGTATGCCACGATATTCTCAAACCATTTCCATTCCCCGTCTTTGTAATCGTTATACTGGCTGCACAGGGAGTTGGATATTTCAGAAACAATTCTTTTGGCATCCTCATTATCAAGCTGGGCAAGACCCAGGATGGAATATGCCTTGGATCTGGGATAATGAAGAGCAGACACATGGGGTATTGCCTTTTGCAGCATATAGGAAAGGGCTCCTTTGATTCCAGCGGGAGTGATCTGATGGGAAAGGGCAAATCCCAAAGCCCACAGGCATCGTCCGAAACAGTCTTCCGAACCCTCATCTTCAAGCCATACCCTGTCGTATCGCATAAAGTTTCGAAACTTGCCATTTTCATTTTGCGCGTTCAGCAAAAAGGAAGCATAGCGGCAAGCAAGATTGAGATATTCTTTCTTTCTGTATCGTTCGTAAAGCATCAACGCCATGATCAAAGCCCTGGCATTGTCGTCTGTGGTATAGCCGTGGTTTGGATCAGGCAGACCATATTTTGAATGCTGCAACATCCCTGTATCGTCTGTCAGCAGGAAGATATAGTCGTCTCTGAATGGATTATTGCAGTAGGATGCAGCCGTTGACATTATATCACCATACTGTCTGTGATATGTATTTTGTCTAATATATTGATGAACAACTTTGTGTATTGCTTAGCAATATTTTCCCATGTCATTGTCCTGCCGACGCGTAAAGTTCTGTTTTCCATCTCTTTTTTTGCTTTGGGGTTTTCCAGGATATATTCGATATGTTTTGCGAGGGAATCAGCATCGGAAAACTCTGCTAAAAGTCCTCTGCCATCGGCGAGCATTTCTTTGGCATAGCTGTATGGTGTTGAGACGATTGCCTTGCCATATCCCACAGCATAGGCCAGTGTTCCGCTGACTGCCTGATCTTTTCCAAGATAGGGCGTCATGTAGATGTCTGATAATTGCAGATAGTATATGATTTCATCTTTAGAAAGATATTTATTCACAAACTGTACATGATCTCTGATGCCAAGGGCATCCACCATATTAACAAGCTTTTCCCTGTATGCTTCCCCAGATTCTTTTTTGACACATGGATGTGTCTGACCAAGGATCAGATAAACGACTTCTTTATGCTTCTTTGCAACTTTTGCAATAGCTTCTATACCATATTCCAGACCTTTTCCCGGACTTAAGAGACCAAAAGTACTCACAACACTTTTCCCTGTAAGTCCATGTTTTTTCTTAAGCACATTTTGAGATTCGAATGCTTTGGAGGGAACTCCGTGATGAATTACTTCGATTTTTGAAGCGTCTATTCCGTAAACTGTCTGAAGAATAGGTTTTGTATTTTCTGCCATCGTGACAATTTTTGCGCTCTTGCTCCCCAATTGCCTTAATATCTCCTTCTGTTTTGGTAAAGGATTTGGGAGTACGGTATGTAATGTAGTGATCAACGGGATTTGTAAGTGATTTATAAAGTCCAGAATGTATTCCCCTGATTCTCCTCCAAATATGCCATACTCATGCTCTATCACAAGGAGATCTATATCAGAACCATTGATGGCTTCTGCTGTGTTGATATAGCTTTCCCTGTCATGCTGAGAAAGTTCCATGATGACTCTGCTGCTGTAAGAATATTTGTCATTGCTCACAGCAATTACTTTTGGCTTATCCAGCAATTTTACCTTATCGAGAGCCCTTACCAGATCCTGAGTAAAGGTCGCAAGACCACACTCTCTTGAAGGATAAGTACTTAAAAACGCCACGTTTCGCATTTTTTACAAAACCTCCCCATTTACATACTCAACAACGTAGAAAAATACGTTGAAAGTTCGTGAAGAATGAAAAAAGCGTTTTAATCCTTTTAGTTTCAGATAGATATCGATAACACCGGTGTTAAAGATATATATCTCAACAATAAAAGAAAAAAACGCATTATTAGCACTCGATATAAATGAGTGCTGATATTATTTTATAAAAGAAATATTGATTTGTCAAGGAGTATTTTACCATAAAAAGGATGAAGCCAGGGAAGTTACGATGTATTTATAATTTCTGTGGCGCTATCCTGCTTAAAGCGAAAAAGTACTTGAGATGAAATTATTCGGACATGGAACAGAACATAAAGATTTTCGCAGCTTGACAAAAAAATGAGATAAGTTTATTATGAACACAAACTCAATGAGTAAGGAGTCAATCATGGGAAATTCAATACGACAGATTCAAAAATTAAATACTCGAAAAAGAATCATAGAAACCGCTTACAAAATTTTTTCTGAAAAAGGCTTCTCAGTGCCTTCAACCATGATTGCAAAGGAAGCAGGTGTTGCACATGGTTCGATATTTTCTCATTTCCCAACTATGAATGAGCTGATCGTTTGCTTACTCTCAGACTTTGGAGAGCAAATAGGCGTGAGGCTTCATGAACTTGCCAAAAAATGTGACAGCGTTGAGAATCTTTTGAAAGAGCATTTAATGGCCCTGGAAGAATACGAAGCATTTTATACCAGATTAATTTTAGAAAAAGACAGATTGCCGGATGAAGCAAAAAACACATATGCAATGATTCAGTCTATTTTGGCCTTTCATTTCAGCAGTGTTATTGAACGTGAAATAAAAAAAGGAACGGTTAAAAATCTTCCAATACATATGCTGTTTAATACATGGCTTGGCCTGGTTCATTATTATCTGATGAATAAAGACTTTTTTGCGGATTCTAATGAATCAGTTATAAAGAGGTATGGAACTGAATTACTGAGTATATACCTCAACTTAATTAAAAATGAAAGTAAGGTATAAGCATGAAAGGCTATATTTCGATTAAAACATGGATCTAATTATTCACGGGTAGAAAGTAAGTGAAACAGGCATATTAGAGGATTTTTTATATGAGATAACTTTCGTTCCAGAAGGAACACCACCACGGAGGAGAAGTTATGAAAAAATGGTATGATGAAGAATATGAATTTAAAGTGGAAGTTGTAGGTTATTTACGAGGAGATCGTACGGAAAATTATTGTAGAAACGGAGAAGAAATTGGTGATCAATATACTTGTACTTATGGTTGTCCTGTTAACCAGGATGGATATGGAATCTGTTCTAAAACCATGATGATGTTATATCCGTTAATGGAAGCAGTTAGAAGCGGTGGAGACTTGGAAAATCTGGGCGGCGAAGGGAAGTATACTAAAACTATTGTCTGTCCTGATGGTTGTGTTATATTTCGCCTAACAGCCAAACCCCTTGGCAATCAGAACTTCCATAAAGGTGGGTTTTGGAAAGAACTTTGAATTGAAGACTAATTATAAATTTAGGAAAGATCGCTTACACTTTTTCGACATAAAGTGATATAATGTGCCTATGCGACTTTTTATACATTACTGATTGGAGGCTAGATGTTGATGCAGCAAGATAATTACAATACCCAAAGAGTCCATAGGGTAAACATTCTGTTAACGATCATTTTAGTTTTCTTAATTTGCGTACCGGTGGTAATGTCCAAAGGCATTTTGGAAGCTAGGATGACTATAATAGCGGGTCTGGTGGTTTTAGCAATATCCATAACAACTTATTTTTTACCAATTAAAAACTATGTAAAAGGACTTTGCCTGTCATTATTGCCTTGCATTGTGATCATTGCTCTTTTCGTAACAGATGGGTATGCGCTGAATAAGCATTATATGGTCCTTTTGTCTATAGCTATGGTGACACTTTATTTTAAGAAAGAGCTCATTTTAGTCCTGGTGACATTTATTGATATGGCATACATAATTTTGTTTTTTGCAGTTCCTGCTCACTTATTAGGAAGCGATAATGGCCTTAAAGCATTTATTACAGTCTTTTTTATGATTAATGGAGTGAGTATTTTGCTGTACTTACTCACAAGGTGGGGGCGACAGCTTATAGATGATGCCTATCATAAAGAGCTTGAAGCTCAAAATCTCGTAAAAAAGTTATCATCAGCGTTTAAATCCATTGAAGAAGCATCAGATTTGCTTGATGAACATATCACAGGGTTTAAGCATGATATCAGTACAATATATCATTCAAGCAAGGATATTTTAGAATCTGTTGAGCAAATGGGCATTGGCATACAGGAAGAAGCAGAGAACGGAAACATTATCAATCATTCCATGAGCCAATCTATGGCTAAAATGGATGAAGCCATTCATATTAGTAAAACCGTTGTAGAGGAATCCAGGAACATGAAAGCCAAAGTTGAGGAAGGTTGGTATAAAATCAGCCAAGTTACGGACTATATGGATACGGTTGGTTCCACTATTAGTACGACGACACAGACAGTTTCTGAACTCTATAATAGTCTGGAAAGAGTAAACACATTGCTTAGTAGTATCCAGGACATTGCTCATCAGACAAATTTATTAGCCCTCAATGCAGCCATTGAATCTGCCCGGGCAGGGGAACAAGGAAAGGGTTTTGCAGTAGTAGCCGAAGAGGTAAGAAAACTGGCAGAACAGAGTTCTCATATTGCTTCAGATATAGCTGAAGTAACAGCAGAACTATCAAACAAGTCTAAAGAAGCGCAAGATCAATCCATCCAGGGTGAAGCTTCTGTTACAAAGGGAAGTGAGCTGCTGAAAGAAATCTCTGCATACTTTGAAGAGATTAAGAATACTTATACCATGATTAATGAAGAATTATCAAACGGAATGGGAGAAATAGCCTTATCAGTGAAAAACTTTGGTACAATTCAAGAGCAAATTGAAAACTTATCTGCAATTTCACAGCAAAATGCAGCCTCTACTGAGGAAATCATATCCACTATAGAGAACGAACATACATTGATTACTTCCATCAATGGAGCAGTTGCTGAGATCAACGCGTTAAGCAAAAAGCTTCGGGAAATGACAAAAGAATAGGGATGAAACAGAGATAACAGGTCTAAAGCCCATTGCGGTTTTAGATCTGTTTTTTATAACATAGAAAATTTTGATCTGTTTAGAAATTAGCTTTTAAGGATGCTGGAATACTGGATAGATTGTATGTTTTCGATGAAAAGAGAGTGAAAGATAGGAGTAAGAGGATCAATGAAAGATGTTGGATTTTACTGTCGAAAAAGTTATGTAATGTAAATAGTGAAAAACATTGACTTATACAGTATTGCAGTGTTAAAATCACAATATTACTGTGATTTGGAGTATAATGCATTATAAATTATGCATAATTATTCAAGCCAATGAGTAATTGTAATTACTTTGAGTTGTTATTATAAAGAGAGATGAGAATAATGAGTATAGGAGCCATAATATGTTTGATGCTTGCAGTGCTCTTTGGAATAATCTCAATTGTTTTTGCTCTGCTAAAGGAAAAAGGTGCAATATTAATTAGTGGATTTAATACGATGCCCAAAGAGGAACGAGAAAAATATGATAAAAAGAAAATGAGCATAGATATGAGGAATTCTCTTTTTCTTTGGTCTGTCATTTTATTTTCAGGAGCAATTTCAGGAAAATTTATCAGTAAGTATTGTGCAATGATAGCAATTGTTATTTGGGCAATTATTTTTTTCAAAGATGTTCATATAGATCCGGAAAAAGCATTTGAAAAATATAGAAAACAACAATAGTTTAAAGCATAATCTAAAAAAATAGCGATAAGGAGGTGGGAAATATGTTAAGAAAATCGCCAAGTGGTGCTCTTAGCCCATATTATTATAAGGGCGGATATTTTCATGGGATTCACTATGGAAGTTATTTTGAGGATTCGGACGCTTTATTTGATATGATGGATAAAGAAGAAGAATTTATTTTAAAATCTCCGGAGCAGAGAAGAATTAATATTGATCTTTACGAAACATTTTTGACACCGACTGTGATTGAACGTTTTCTGACACATATAGAAAACATTAAGCCCAGAATCGTTAAACTTGCAATATGCACGGATAAAAAGAGCTTACAGGTATTAAAGAAAGCAATCTCTAAAAATAAAGAACTAAGTGATCTATGCTGCTTTTTTACCACGGATATGGAAGAAGGAAAGACATGGCTTGTAAGTGATCATTAAGTTTTTATATTTTCCCTCTGAAAGATGAAAAAAATGTTCTAATTTTGACCTCGAATTTTAATTCGAGGTTTATTTATTTTGCGAACCTGTTTAAAAGTTATTACGATATTATTGGTGAAGGGCAAGAAATAAGGCCCTTTAATCTTAAACTCGCGCGAGTAAGAAAAGGATAAAGGCACATGACGATTCAGGAATTGGAAATGTTTATTAATGAATATGGCAAAGGGATCTATTCGTTTTGTAAAAAACTTTGCAAAAACAGTGATTTAACAGAGGAGCTCTATCAAGATCTTTGGCTTAAAGCTTGCAGAAACATCGATGAACTTGAAACGAATCAAAATGTGAAAAGCTATCTTTTATCACTTGCAATTGGCATCTGGAGAAATAAAAAAAGAAAATTTGCCTGGAGAAACAGAATCGCGCCACAAAAAGAACTGATTCATGAAACGGATATAGACCAGGAGAATGCAGTAGGAGAAGGAGACATTCTATCAGACATAATAGAGGACGAGCGAAAAGCTGCTGTTCTTGAAGCTGTCAACAGCCTGAAAGATCATTACCGTCTTCCTGTTCTTCTGTATTATATGGAGGAACAGTCTATAAAAGACATTGCCAAGCTTCTTAATGTTCCGGAGGGAACAATCAAACGAAGATTATGGACTGCCAGAGAAAAGTTAAAGAAAAAATTGGAGGCTTACATCGATGAGTAAAAATATTGATGAATTATTATATGAAGTATTGAAGGAAGAAGAAGCACCTTCATTGAGGTTGAATCGCCAGATTTTAAGAAAAGCATGTCTGGAGGGAAATAATATGAATATGAGGAAAGTGAACAGGGTCGCTGCTGCGGCAATTGCTCTAAGTATTGCTATGGTTGGAACAGTTACAACATATGCTACATACAGATACTTGCATCCATCCCAGATTGCCAGCCAGGTTTCTGATAACAATGCATTGGCGAAAGCTTTTGAAAGTGAAGATGCCATAGAAGTAAATGAAACTCAGAGATCCAATGGATATGAAATTACCTTGCTTGGTATAGTGACGGGGAAGGGGCTTGAACCCTATATTCCAAAAGAAAAGATAGAAAAAATACAACCAAAATATACCTATGCTGCTTTTTCAATTAGAAAAATTGATGGTTCAGCTATAGAAAACAGAAACTTCTGCATTGCACCGCTTATTGGTGGGGTGCCATTTATCGAAGGAAATGCAGCAACCCTTGACGTGTTTTCAACATGTTTTGTCCAGGATGGAATATTGTATGAATTAGTGCAGTGCGATAATTTGCAAATCTTTGCAGACCGCGGTGTATGGATGAGTGTCGTGGATTTTTTTGGTGAAGAAAGAGCAGCATTTCAAATGGACGCTGCAACTGGAGCGTATAGTAAAGTGGAAAATTATGATGGTACTTCTGCATTGTTCAGGTTGCCCCTGAATGTATCTAAAGCCGACAAAAGTGCAACAGAAGCTTATCTTGATACGATCCGTAAAAAAGTAAAAGACGAAGCTAAGGAAGGCCGTAATGGTAATACTGAGTTTATCAATGAAAAGGATAAAATAGATGATTTCTTAAAGACCATCACAGCAGAGAATATTGATCAGTATTTTACCAGAGATGAAAACACCGTATTCACAGCAAAGCCCGATGCGAATAACTGGATTGATTTTGGCTCAAGATACGTAAAAGAAGAAGATACGACTTACTATGGTATTTCCGGCTATCTGGAATATTTGATTCCTGACGGAGAAGACTTTGCGATTACCTCTATTTCTACCTCAGAAGGAGGAGATAATTCAGGAACGACATTATACATTGACGTGATTTTCAGAAATAACGACGGAAGCTTTACCGAAGCAATTTACACCTCAAAAAAGAGTCTGGAAGAACTTGTGAAATAGAGAAGATAAAATGATGTGAGCCCAAAAGGTAAAATCAAAGGGGAGTTTGCATCAGCAAATATAATTTGCCGATGCAAAGTCCCTTTTTCTATTACTTTTTAGATCATTTCGACTGATTTTCTATGTGTTTTTTGTAGCTCATCTCATCACTGGCCATCAAAGTATCCACTGAAACAGAAAAATTGACAAATAAAAAAGCTGTTCTGAAATAAGAAATCGTGTTCTGGTAATAAAAGAGATGAATTTAATTGAGCAATGGGGAACAGGAATTTAAAGAATTTATGCAGTATAGAGAAAGACAGCTCAAAGAACCCTTGATAGAAGAAGTAGGATTAGGATTTCGAATAACAATTTACAAAAAGGTAGCGATAAAGTAGCAATAAATGATAATGAAAAAATAATACTGGAATATATCAAAGAACACGGTTCAATTAATAATAAAGAAGCAAGAGAAATATTAAATCTTTCAGCACCTGAAGTTAGAAAAATATTTAAGAGGTTATAAAATAAAAATATAATCAGTTGGCAGTAATAGAGTTAAAAGTATTTAAACTTTGGTGCATTTCTTTAGAAACATGTCGAGGGTATATTCTATGAAAATTGATTTTTATTTCAGGCAATAGTAAATGTATTAGGTATAAGTAAAATACCAATACCTTTTAATCTGTTGTGATTTACATGTATCTTAAATTTCAAACTTAATAATTTTTAAATCTATAATTCTAGTATTGAAATACTAAAAAATAGTGCTATAATATCATTAATTAAATAGTATTATTCATAGAAAGAAAGGAGGAGAATTATGAATACATCCATAGATATTTTTATCAATTTGTTTGCCATCCGTGGGATAACTTCCAGAGAGCAATTACTTAATGAAATGTTACGTGTCAAATTTACAGAAAAAGTTATAAAAGCACAGAAGATATCTTTGTTGGATGAAGAACAGCTTTTTGAACTAATGAAGCAGTTCACTGAAAATACAATCTTAGGATATTTTCCGGGAGACAGAGAATTCTTTTTTTCCATTTATAAAGTTGCAGAAAATCTGGATCTTATTGAATTCACTCTGGAACTTTATAAAAATGATCGCTTTGGTCAGATATTTTCACCGGCGTATTTGACTGAATATATTTGTAATCTGGCAGATGAAACTAAAGCCCAGACGATACTTATTACCGAAGCTGAAAAAAGTTTGCCAGGGCTAAAAAATTTTATGAATAAGCATTCAACAAAGAAAGTAACATTCACAACTTCTAATCCATTAATGTTTATGCTGCTGAAACTTGGTTTTGAAAAATACGAGAACGTCAGCATTCTCAATCAATCTATATATCAGGAGTTTCTCATGGGCGAACGATTTGACTTTATCTATGCACTGCCTGATTTTGGTGGAAAAGTTGAGAGTGTTAACGATAAATTCATCTCTTCAAGAACGGACATCGTAGCAACGCAGAATTTACTTGGACACTTATCAGATGAAGGTATACTTTTGACTGTGCTTCCTGCCAAAATTGCATTTGCCAGTGGTCCAGAAGCTAAGTTACGCAAATATATTGCATCTAATTATCAGTTGGAGGCTATTTATAGCCTTCCGGAAGGTACTTTTAAGCCGTATTCGTCCATAAAAACTTATATGCTCAAAATAAGTTCGGAGAAAAAGAAGAATATAAGTGTAGGGTACTTGGGTTATGACAATGGCTTATATATTGATAAAAATATGGTAGTGGATAATGAAGATTTTGCTGCTTATGAAGATTGGCGTATAGAATTATTGTTTGAGGATGATGACGAAAATATCAAAAAATATAAGACATCAACCATTAAAAAAGTTAAACTGCATGAGGTTGCAGAAGTTTTTAGGGGAAAATCAATTTTAAAGAAAGATGTGAAACCGGGGAAAATCTTGGTACTGAATGTTTCAAATATCATCGACACCGACATTGATTATTCCAATATGGACAGCATTGATGAGGAAGAACGAAAAATCAAACGCTATGAGCTGATTGACGGAGATATTGTTTTATCATGCAGAGGTTCGGTTATTAAAACAGCTGTATATCGTAATAAGCAACAAGGTATCGTTATCGCCTCGGCCAATATTATTGTTATTAGACCTAATGACAGAATTTTAAGTGATTATCTTAAGATTTTCCTTGAAAGTCCAGTAGGAATAGCGCTAGTAAAAAGTTTTCAGCGAGGAACAACAGTTGTAAATATAAATCATACTGACATTATGGAAATGGAAATCCCTTTATTGAGTATGGAAGAACAGAAAGTATTAGTAGAAAAGTATACAAGGGAAGCTGAATTATATAAAAAAACGATAGCTAAAGCTGAGAAACGTTTTTTAGAAGAAAAAGAAAAGATTTATAACAAGTTAGTATAAGGAGGCGTTGTGAATGGTCAAGAAGATTGATTATTACTGTGGAGCTTTTTTATCCTATCTTATTTCCAATAGTATTACACCAGCTTTGTTTGAGGCAGCAGAAAGAAGTAAAATTGTAAAATTCAGCACAGATCTTGGGGATTATAAAGCGTATATCAAGTACTCAACCATTCCCAAGTTGAGTGAACGAAAGAATACTAGAAAGTGGGACGTGGTTTTTACTCGAAAAGAAATGGAAATACTTAAAGAATTTCCTGAACAGAACAGAAAACATTTCTTCATAATGGTATGTACTGATTCTGATATGAAAGAAACTGAAATTGCAGTTTTAGATTTTGAAAGTGGTATGGAATGTTTAGGAGATGATTCTGTAAACAAAGAACGTAGAATCTCTGTTGTACATAAAAAAGGAAGCCATTATATGAAATGTTACGGAACTGCGAAAAGTGAAAATCAAGGAATACAGATCTATAAAGATTTCAATAAATATTTTATGAATAAAGAAAGGGAATGTATATGACGAAGAGGTTCTGTTTTTTACATTTCTCAACTCAAAATTGAACAAGAATTAAATTTGAATGCTTTATACTTTTAAATTCTTCTATAAAAGTTTTATCTGAATATATATTAATACAACTGATTTGTTTAATTTATGAAAGCTTAATTATTTTTCGGAAAATTAAAAATTAGGAAGTGGTTCACTTACTAACAACACGAGCTGCTTCTTTTTTATTACTTTTCTTTTGAGGCCTCTCCAAAAGGAATTTAATTTATCTAATTAATTCTGCTACATTTTTAAAAGATTCTTTTTTGACTAGATTTTAATGAAGGCAGTTTATTTCTAGTATACAATTAGCCATTAGTATTGGATGTAATCTTTTAGTCTAACCGTTTCTGTCAGTTATTTTTTAAAATAACAATTCTTGTATAAAGTTTATTGGAAATTCTATTTTCAGATGTTAAGTTTTTAAGACAAAATATACGTTAAAAATCAAAAATATTACAATTCTTGCGATTGTTTTTACGTTGGAATATAATTAATTCATAAACTTTTGAAGGAGAAGTGTGAATTATGTAATATTTTAAGATGGAGAGTTTAGATACTTTATGGTAGAAGATAGTTTATAAGGAATTAATAAATTTAGTGATGTTTGAGTCATCATCCCAAAACTGAAGAATGACGAATGACTAAGGAAGAGCTATAGATAAATTAATTCCGGAGGATTGATTATATGAGGTCACCTAAGGTTTTAGATAATAAAAAATATAGAGTTATAGATGAGTTAAAAGCGGAATTATGTAAAGGTTCAAAGTTATCAATCATATCAGCCTACTTTACCATCTATGCTTATGAAGCACTTAAAAAGGAACTTAGTAAGATAGATAGTATGAGGTTCATTTTTACCGAGCC
>ENA-UPAD01000188-UPAD01000188.1-bioreactor-metagenome-genome-assembly--contig:-NODE-188-length-95469-cov-313.354644_pt1 | contig 95469 bp, 96 predicted proteins | sample MGYA00238179_ERZ772710 | MGnify/ENA primary metagenome ERZ772710 (study PRJEB29004, sample SAMN07631245) | bioreactor metagenome | isolation source: Switchgrass digestor | place: USA: Dartmouth...
AAATTAAAGAAACATAGTAGAAAACAATTTACACCACTTGACAAGACACTATCTTGCTCTAAGCGGCACATAAGACCTTCCGTTATATATTAAGGTATCCATTTTACTTCCATCAACATTTTTAGGAATAAACTCATTACCATTTAACTTGTATTTTACAGCAGAATTAACCTGAACTGTAATATCTTTAATTACTGTATCAGCAGTAACACCAATACAAGTTCCTACTGCAATTCCTATTAAGAGAATACAAACGAACATTACTTTTGTGTTTTTTGGCATGAATATTCCTCCTTTATTCTTGTTACTAATAATATCGATAATACATATGTTTAAATTAACTATGAATTTAATGTACTGACTGAAATTCAAGCTATATATTAATTCAAATAAAAAATTAGTGACAGCGTAATCAATAAATCAAACCAATCAGTTGATATAAAAATTTAAAATAAAGGATTTTATTGCTTTGCATTGAATTATGTACCATATAAAATTTTTATATCAATTTATCTCAATTATGCGTTATTATGGTTGTGAATGTAAATGATATAAAGTTTGCGAATTTAGGTCGCAGCAAACTTTAAACAAATTTTTCTTTTGATCTGATTACAAAAGGTACGATACGATTATTTATTTTGTGAGGGGGATAATATGAAAAAATATTTTTTCATTATAGTAATGCTGGTTCAATTACTTATGACTTCCTGCAGTAATACAAATAAGGAAAGCTTTGTGTATAATGACAATTCGATCTATGATATCTACCTTAATCATGTCGGAAATATTGGTTTTATCCAGGTTGAGAATATTGAAAAACGAAATATTAAATATGGTAAACTAAAGTATATACCAACAAAAGATGACAATAAAATGATTTCAAGATTGGTAAATTCAGCAGATAATAAAGTCTATGCATCAGTCAGAACCCCAGGAAGTAATAAAGCCAACAGACTTATTGTTCTAAAAAATGGAGATATACAGAAAGAAATTATCTTTAAAGATAATCATAAACCAGGAGAATTGATAAACGACATAGAGAATAACAGAGTATTTGTCGAAATAACCCAGCCAATGGCAGCTCCTGTTAGAATTGTAAATTATGAAACAGATGAATATTACGATTGCCCCTTTTATATAAAAGGTGATTTATATAGCTCCGGAATATTTGGTGATTATATTTACGGTATAGCTGCAGGTGCAAGAGAATTCCTATATAATGATGTACCCAATAATTATATTTTTTAAAATTAATAGAAATTCATTAGCCATGGAAATATTAATTGCTGATGATATTGAATATATTCCTAGAGATCTTGAAGTAAGTCCAAACGGCAAAATCTATATAACAAGCAATGGGGAAAAAATAACTGATCCAAATAATCCGGAAAAAAGCAAATATATTTCAGACGACAACCTGTGGATATATGATTTAAATGTTAATTTTATAAAAAAAATAAAGCTGAAACCCTGGTGTGATAAAATTATTATAGATAAAAAAGGTATTGCTTATATATCACATATTGGAAAGGATTATGATGGTGATTATCTGGGAGAAACCCTCACTATATTTGATACTAGTACAGATGAAGTTATTAAAACCATAGATGGATTTAATGGAATTACATCAATGTTCCTTCAGGATAATTATCTATTTATTACGAAACTCAAAAACAATGCATTGCAGTTATGGATATAAATAATTTTGATATTTTGGGAGAAATACCTATTGATTATAAAGGTTTTTGCTTATCTATGGTTGTTGTTAAAAATAATAAATAGGTAGGATATTTATCAGTAATCAACCCAAATATAATAATAAATCATAAATAACAACAAAATAATTTATTATAATGTTCCTAATGCACTTGAAATAAACCTGTAAAAAAAATATACTGTAATAGGAAAACTAATATATAAAGGAGGCTCTCTCGTGCAAGAACTAATCAAAGGTATTACCAATTTTTCATTAGGAAACTTAATAATGTTTGTTATCGCCGGTATACTCATTTATCTTGCCATCAAGAAAGAGTACGAACCTACACTCCTGTTACCGATCGGATTTGGAACAATACTTGCAAACATTCCCTTTTCCGCTGCAATCGACCAAAGCCACGGTGTCCTGACATTTCTTTATAATAATACTATACGCAATGACTTGTTCCCTGTACTTATCTTTATTGCAGTCGGTGCAATGATTGATTTCGGACCGCTTTTACAAAATCCTTTTATGTTGTTTTTCGGCGCTGCTGCTCAATTCGGAATATTTGCCACAATGATGGTAGCACTTTTGCTTGGCTTTGATTTGGGTGAAGCAGCTTCAATAGGTATAATTGGTGCTGCCGATGGACCTACTGCCATTTTTGTAGCCAACAAGTTTATTAGCCCTAATAAATCGGGACTTATAGGTGCTATTACCGTAGCTGCCTATTCTTATATGTCCCTTGTACCTATTATTCAGCCACCGGTTATCAAGCTTCTTACAACTAAAAAAGAACGTCTTATTAGAATGGAATACCATCAGGTTAACGTTCCAAAATCAGTTAAAATTGTATTTCCGATTGTTATCACTATAATTGCAGGCCTTGTTGCACCGGATAGTGTATCCCTTGTAGGACTTTTAATGTTCGGAAATCTTATTAGAGAATGTGGAGTCTTGGAAAGGTTGTCACAAGCAGCACAAAATGAATTGGCCAATCTTGTTACAATACTTCTTGGAGTAATAATCGGTTCCACCATGGTAGCCGAACAGTTCTTGCAATGGCAGACTTTAGCAATACTCGGATTAGGTTTGGTTGCCTTTATATTTGATACAGCCGGAGGAGTATTATTTGCCAAATTCCTAAACTTATTCTTAAAAAACAAAGTAAATCCAATGATTGGTGCTGCCGGAATATCTGCATTCCCTATGTCTGCCAGGGTAATTCAGAAAATGGCTACTAAAGAAGACCCGACTAACTTTATAATTATGCAATCCATCAGTGCAAATGTATCCGGACAGTTAGGCTCAGTTGTTGCCGGAGGAATGTTGCTTGCTTTAGTACCAGCATTTTTATAATTGAGGTGATAATATGAATTGGAAAAATATATACGATGGACTAACTATCTCAGGCATTGGTCTTGCAGGAGTATTCACTGTTTTAATTGTCTTTTATCTGTCTACAAAGCTAATGATGTATTTAGCAAATAAATTTTCGAAGCCTGATGATGCAAATTAATTGGTAAAATATGGAAAAGGAGCTTTACTGAACAAAAATTTTGGAAAAGCTCCTTTTTATATGTCTTCTAAAAGTATTAAACTTTATTTGAAAAAGTTTTAGGTATAGTTTTAACAGCATAGCAATCTATTTTATTGAAATTAATATAATTTTTATTAAAAATAAAATAATTAATCAATAATAATAAATTAAATTTCAGTATATAATTAATTTCAAAATAATTTTTATATATGTTTTTTTGCTTATTATATGATATAGTTTGACTTAAATTGAATCATGAAATATTTACTTTTACAGAAAGAAGAGATAATATGAACTATATAATATACGACCTGGAATTAAACAGTAAGCCGTTTAAAAGCAGTCTTCCAAATGAAATAATTGAAATAGGTGCTGTAAAATTGGACAGTAATCTGAATGAAATTGATACATTCCAGGCTTTTATAAAGCCAAAATATTTTAAAAAATTATTTCCCGTTGTAAAGAGAAAGACCAAAATTACACAGGAAGATATAAATAATGCCGAAAATTTCAAAGAAGTAATTTCAAATTTCAGAAATTGGATTGGGGACAACTATATATTGGTAAGCTGGGGGCATGATGATATACACCATTTGGTGATAGGCTGCAAAATTAACAAACTGGCCTCTAATTGGCTTAAGAAGAATATTGACCTCCAAAAACAGGTATCATCAATTTATAATGTTCCGGCAGGCCAGAGATACAGCCTTGAAAATGCCCTCAATCTACTTGGAATAGAAGCTGAAGAAAATTTACATCGTGCTCTTGCTGATGCACGCTATACGGCACAGATTTTTCAAAAGACCTTTGACAGTCTGGATTTAAATTCTTTTATCTACATGGAGTTCAGGAAAAAGTCAAAAAAATTACCCAGACTTAAATACGGCAATAAGATAAAATCAAAGCTGAAAGTTGACCTCGACTAAGACTTTGAAAAAAATAAACGACTTTTATTACAGCAAAAAAGTCGTTTATTTTTTGTATTGCAAATATAAAATAACTAAGGAAATAATCAACTCTTGTTCCTTTTCATCCCAAAATAAAAACAGCCTGAAAATTCGGCCGATAAAATATTGGTCTGTTTCGACAGATAATATTAATATTTTCCAATCGAAATTTTTCCCAAATCACTTTTAATCCTCACTTTTGCCGGTTTATCATCATATTTGCCGTACCTTTGCTTAAATTCTCCTCCTGCCATAGTAACTTCATGTACATTTTTCAAAAATTCATTTTTTACCAATTCTCCCACAGTTTCAAAATCCATTTTAGCATCAGCAGGAATCATCAAGTCAATATGTCCCACACTTGTGTATATATCATACTCTCCGTTTAAATCAAATTCCGATTTTATACTTATATTCCCCTCTTTCTTTATTACTTTTGAACCACCGCTTAATTTTCCGCCGGATACCTTTACATTTCCCTTGTCTCCGCTAATATTCAGCACACCATCAAACCTGTTTATTTCTATATCCGTATTGTCTAATTCAGCATTTAAAGTCCCCCGAAAATCATCCAAAAGCTTTATCCTTCCATTGTCAACCTTAAAATTCATATTATCTATAGACTTTGGCATATATATGGTATACTCTGCAACAGCATTGATGTTATCACTATTTCCTTTCTTGTATATGCTTTTCAATAATACCGTATTATCATCGGTTTTTATATCTATATCAAAGTTTCCCGGTTTCTTATCCATTAGTTCCTTTTTGAATTTACCGTTTAACTTTGTCGCCATTTCAAACTTTATTTCGTCCTTCTTCCAAGTATATATAGAAATATTAGCCATATCGCATGATATGTCAAAATTGTACTTTCCTCTTGCATCTACAGTCTTTTCGGAATATGAGCTTTTCTTAATCTCTATATCATTCTTCCATTGAGTAATTCCACATGCTGAAAGGGTAAACATCATAAAGAATATTATAATAGCTTTATATTTCATTCGTATGCACCTTCAATTAATTAAAAATATTGTATATAAAGTATATCATTAACATTTTAACACTTCAAATATTTCCCATTTTAATAACTTAATGTCTTTTCTTTAAGAATGCATTACAAAACGGTCCTTAGACAGGAATTTTCCCGTTTCAGACCGTTTTTATTATTAAAATCCTTCTATTTTTTAGAAATATATTTTATTCAGTTCAATCTTACAATTGCAATTTCTAATAAAATCCACCAGCATTAAATATTTTCATCAATAATTTTAATTTAAATCGGAATCAAAATTTTCTCCAGTTGTCTTATTTTCAATCATTTCACTACTTTTTGCGTCTTCCGAAGGTTCTATAAGAATTACCTCTTCTTTAAAAACCATACCATACTGTCTTGCCCTTTCAATTATTTCCTCCCTGCTCATTGTCGGCTGGTTTCCCGCCAGGTAAATTATACTTATAAAAGCAGTTAATATAATACCCATTCCTATCCCAAGCAAAATACTCTTTATATGAAATTTGTGCATTACTTTTCCTCCTCAAACTATATCTTACGAAAAACAGTTTTATTTACATAAAACTATTTATTAACCCCTAGAATAAGTTGTATTTCTCCCTTACCTATGTTTAGTTTTTTTGCAATTTCGGTTTCATTTAGCCCTTTTTTGGCAAGCATCAATACTTCTTTATGTTTGCTGTTTAAGGTAACTACTTTTTCTTCCGATTTTGAAAGGGATTTATCATCTTCAGTTTCCTTGTTTGAAGCTGCAAAACTTTCATTATTGTTTATATTAGCCGAATTATATTCATCGATTAATTCCGTATCGAGTATCATTGAATTTGGTTCAAAAGAATTGCTGTTGCCTGCTTCTTTCTTATAAAAATTGCTAATAGCATCCATTTCTGTTTTAATAGTTTTTAAAAGCTTCTCTGCCTCAACAAATTTTAAATCCATTTCACTATTTTTTTCTTCAACTCTTGTAATTACATAATCGGAAAATTTATTCAGTTCTTCAATCATTTCCTCAGCATCAGTTAATATTTCCAGCAATTCTGCCTTTTTTTCATCCATGCGAAGTTCCAAATCATAGGCCTCTTTTTTGTCATACATTATCCATACAATGGATACAATTATGAGTACAATACCGATAAAAATTATACTGGAATAAAAGCCAACCATAAGCACTCTCCTTAACCAAATCCTTAAAACAGATTAATTAAATCTTTATATCAATAACACTGGTTCTATCTTCTTTTGCTGAATACTTGTTATTATTTTTCTTTTTATTTCCTTTTTCTTTCTTTTCCTTTGACTCTTTATTTTGCCTTTCGCTGATTTTAGCCTGTTGAGCATTTTCCTTGGCATGAACTAAATTGACACTGTTTTGTGCATTCTGGCGGTTTATCGCAGACTGTTGTTGCTCAATCAGCTCATTTTTGTGCCTTGTTTCACTTTGAATTTTAGCAACTTCATTAGCCCTTGGAATTTGTACCTGGAAATCAACAGGCTTTATAGACATAATACCCCTTCCTTTCAAACAAGATACAGAAACCCCAACTTCTATTATTAACGTTTCAATTTACTAGTAACTTCCAACTCTTATATCGGCACCTTCCCTGTATAGTGTGCAATATTTAAGATTTTCTTTTATATACATGGTGGATGTCCCGATAGAAACCTTTGTTCCGGGATATATAACATTTGAAACTTTTATTTTTCCGTTCGCTTCCTCCTGGAGTCTCTGTTCAATATCTAAAATTTCTTGTTTAAGCTCGTTAACTTTATTGGAAAAATAAATTTTTGTCCTTATACTTTTCACCATCATTTCCTGTTTTTCCGGAGTCAACTGACTGGCTGCTTCAAGTTTCTTCAATATATTAATGGCTTGATCCGCCTTTTTAATATCCTCCTCCAGTTTAACCAATTCCTCCCTGGCTTTTTTGTACCGCTCTTTCAAGGAAGGATCTGCGCCCACTTCAATTTCCGTTACAGTGGACATATACGAACCTATTACTTTTGCATTTATCTCTTTTCCCACTCTGCACACTCCGCCAATCAGAAGTCCGTTTTTACCGCCCAGCTCAAGCTTGTTGCCGCATCTTATTGTGCTGTGCATTATTGCTTCCGACTTAATATCCATTTTAGCCTCAATTGTGCTGTTTTCTATATATTTTGCTATTATATCTCCACCGCTTATTAAAATTCCTTTCCCCATTCCCTGCATGCCTCTTCTTAAAATTATATCCCCTCCGGCAATAATTGTTGCTGCTTCAACCACGCCATGTACTTCAACCGTTCCTCCAGCTTCAATAGAAAATCCGGAAAGTACATTTCCTCTAACAATAACATTACCTACAAACTTTATATTTCCCGTTGAATTATCCACATCTGCCGGTACTTCATAATTTGCAAACACATTTACTTTCCCATCTATATAATTAACCTGACCATCAATTGATGCAATCAGTTTTTGTCCATCTTCAGATATTTCAACATTTTTTCCTTTGGGCAATATAGCTACTTTGCCGTCTAAAGCCGGTATATCAGTGCCTAAAACTGTTTTCCCAGGTGTTCCCGGTTGAGGCGGGACAAGTGAACATAGCACTCTGCCCTTCTCAACACTCTCAATTATGTTCAGATTTCGATAATCAACTCTTCCATCTTCCAAAATAGTAGGTTTGGTTTCCTTACTTAAATTAAAATAAAACTCAACACTTCCGTTCTGACCGTTTATCGGAGGTGTTCCCTCAGCTACAACAATATGCTGATGGTAAACGGGGTATTTGGCAATATTCTCAATGTTTGATTGGTTTATACCATAACATACACCATTTTTATTTAAAGCTTCCATTATATCTTCAATACTGACATCTCTGCCTCCATCAGGAGGGGTAATTACAATTGACGCTTTCATATTATCCTGTGAAATAACAACATTTATCTGGGCGTCTATTTTTTCTTCCTCTTGCGGCTCGGCAATGCACAAAGGTACTTTATCAGCTTTAAGACATGCCAGTTCAACAATATCCTGCTTATAATTTTTTACTTTTTTCCTGTTCAGTCTTTCAATGACCTCTTTAGCTTCTACTTTTTTTCCTTTTCCAATGGGAGGATGTACAATAAGATAAACACCGTCATTTCTGTATTGAAGCTCAAAAAAACCATCATTTACACTGCTTAATGATAAACTATGTATCTTCTCCGACATAATAACTCTTCCTCCCTATCCTGCCTAAAAACCAAATACTTTTATATATTTGAATTTGTACGATTTTCCATATATAAATACAACGAAAGCAAGCCTAAGTATATCTTCCGTCATTATATAGTCCCAACGACATTACTTAAAACCAATAACTCAATTGGTATATATCTAATCTGTCAAAATAGACCTATGACGTGCAAGTTTCCCCCGAAGCCTTAAGATAGCTTTGGTGTGCAATTGAGAAATTCTTGATTCAGATACTTTCATTATTGCACTGATCTCCTTTAAGGTTAAATCTTCAAAATAATAGAAAGATATAACAGTTTTTTCTTTCTCCGGCAGCTTAGAAATTGCATCGGCTAAAATCTCTCTGAGTTCGGTAATCTCCATATATCCTTCCGGCCTGTCTTCCTTACTGTTCCCGTTTACACTTACGCCTACCTCGTAATTTTGCTCCAGAAATTCTTCCAAAGATATCAGTGATGACAGGTTAACTTCATTTAAAAGCTTATAAAACTCATCAATTGAGATATTAAGCTTGTCCGCAATTTCCTGATCCGATGCAGCATGTCCCAAATCATTTTCCACTTCAGCATAAACCCTTTCGAGCTCCTTGTTTTTCTGTCTTAATGATCTGGGTACCCAGTCAAGTTCTCTTATGCTGTCAATTATAGCCCCCCTAATTCTCAGTGAAGCATATGTCTCAAATTTTACCCCTTTTGTAATATCAAACTTTTCAATTGCGTCAATAAGACCAAACACGCCATAACCAACAAGGTCATCATACTCAACATTTGATCCGAAGTATATACTTAGCCTTCCTGCTACATACTTTATAATGTGTGCATATTCAAGTATTAACTTTTCTTTTATAGCAGGATCTCTTGTTTCAATATACTGTTGCCACAATTCCTGTTGTTTACTGGTTGTAGCTGACATTTAAAATCCCCCATTGCCTAATATTTTATTTATGCTTATTTAATTCCTTTATAATTACCCCTTTTAATTTTTAATGCAGATAGCTTTTAAGGAGGTATTGATGCAATATTGCTCATAATATTAATTTTTTTCATCTTTATTTATCTTTACACTGTTAACTTTTAAGGGTGTAAACTCTTCATCATATAGTTTTTCACCTTTTTCTAACTTTATGTTGGATTCAGAAGTATTGTCATCCACTCTGTAATCAACATTATGCTTCACACCTTCTATTTCGTTTTTTAATTTCTGTTCTTCTATCTTCCGTTCTTCCTCCTCCTTTTTTCTGATTTCTTCATAAAGTTTATATATAAATTTTCTTATATATAAACCTAATATGAAGAAAATAACCAAAACTACCGACATTTTTATATAAGTAGTTTTTATATCTTCACCATTTTTACTGCTTATCAATCCAATTATTAATGCCATTGAAGCTCCCAAAATAAATGGTAACCTTTGGACGTATTCCATTTGCCAAACCCTCTCTAAAGATGATTAATATACATCTTAGTCGTTAAGCCAGTGCATAAATTTTCACAATATCCTAATTTTGTATTTTTTTATTATCAAAAAAATCAAATTGCCCTTGAGAAATATAAATTTTATATCATTTCTAAAACTCTGTTCAACAAATTTATATTTCCTTAATTCCGTATCCTATGGTTTTTACTTGTAAAATACCAGTAGCTGAATCAAGCATAATCGTTCGTCTATAATTACCGCCTGTATCCTCAGAAATAAGCGGTATTTTCAGTTGCTCGAGTTTTTCTTTTGCAGCCATTACATTTCTGTATCCTATCTTCATCAAATCTGACGACTGCGAAAAGTTGAACATCTGAGCACCGCCTGCAAGCTTAGCCACTATTTTGCTCCTGTTTGCACCTAATGCTACCATTTTATCGACCAGAGCTTCAATTGCAGTATCGACGAATTTTGCAATATTTGTTGCATTCTTGGATTGAGTACTGTCAGGAAGCATGCAGTGAGCCAGCCCAACTATATTGGTTGTCTTATCATACAGCGCTATTCCAACACATGAACCTAATCCTAAAGTTACTAATACAGCCGGATGACGTGCTGCTTGCATATCAGCCATACCAACTTTTATCGTATTATCCATCAGCTTATAACTCCCAATGCTCTTAATAGCACTTCATAAGAATCCAAATCGGGTACAAGGAAAAAATCTCCCAATGCCCTTGTTTCTCCCTCAATAAATACTGTTTCAATATATAAAACGCTATCACTGATTTTTCCAAATTCTATTGCCGGAACACTTATGATTGCACCGGCCATATCAATAGCAATGTCCGGTACAGAAGGCAATATATTAAGTCCTGTCAATGTGGATAAAGATGAAATATAGGAACCTGCAAGAATGTTTCCCAACTCTTTTAATGCAGACATCTCTATTTCATCAAACATACAATTAATTTCATCGTTTTCTTCAGAATTATGCTTACTCTTTTCATTGCTTTTACCCATAAGCATGTTTACAAGTATACGTGCTGCAGTATTTTCCAAAATCAGCATTATGCTTCCCGTTAGATCGCCGGTCATTTTAAGTAATATTCCCACCACAGGAAGTTCTGCACCACCGAACATCTCGTTTACTTCCCTGAACTCCATGACCTTAACTTCCGGCACTTCCATATCAACTTTCTTGTTAATCATTTTTGCAAGAGCAGTTGCAGCATTACCAGCTCCAATATTTCCAATCTCTCTTAATACATCAATTTCATAATTATTAAGATTTTCAAAACTCATACTCATAATTAATATTCTCCTAGCAATTTTTTAATTGGTTATGTCTGCTAGCTTCTCAATATTAAGTAGAGTTACTATTCTTCCGTCAATTTTGCCTACTCCGAGGATATAGTCCATTGAAATATCGTTGGTAAAGTTTGATACATTTTCAATAGCTTCCTCGCTTAAGGTTAAAACTTCATCTACCTCATCCACTATTATTCCAAAGGAAACATCATTAATCTTTATTATTATAATTCTCGTCTCTTCGGTCTCTTCACGGGCTTCCATTCCGAATCTGGTTCTTATATCCATTATCGGAACTATTTCTCCTCTCAAGTTTATGACACCTTTTATATAGTCAGGAGTTTTTGGAACTCTAGCGTAAGGTAACATTTTTTCAATGGTTGTTACACTGTGAATTTCTACTCCGTAGTTTTCCTTGTCCAACAGAAAAACAACATATTGTTTTCCATCAACATTAACTACTTCTCCCATTTAATCATCACCTCTTAATATAGCTTTTAAACAGCCAGTGAATTTACGTCCAGAATTAATGCGACATTACCGTCTCCCAATATTGTGGCACCGGCTATAAATTTAATTCCTGAAAGAAGTTTTCCCAATGACTTTATAACTATCTCCTGTTGCCCAATCAAAGAATCTACCAAAAATCCCGACAGTCTTTCGCCCTTTTTAACTATTACCGCTGTTAACTGCTTTTTATTATTTTCATCCGTTGGAATATCCAGTATCTTGTTCAATCGCACTATAGGTATCACAGTATCTCTAATCATAATTACTTCCTGCTTCTGGACCATCATTATCTGGTCAGGGGAAATTTTTATTATTTCCTTTGTACTGCTAAGAGGTATTGCATATTTTTCCTCACCGATAACAACAAGCAGAGCCTGTATTATAGCCAATGTCAGAGGAAGCCTTATAATAAATTTACTTCCCTTGCCCCATTCCGTTTCAACTTCTACTACACCGCCAAGCTGCTCGATTTTAGTTTTAACGACATCCAATCCGACTCCTCTTCCCGACAAGTCGGTTATCTTGTCTGATGTACTGAAGGAAGGTTTGAACAGTAAGTCGATAATATCCTTTTGGGATAATGTATTGGCAATTTCTTTTTTCACAAGTCCCTTTTCTATAGCTATCTTCTTTACTTTTTCAATATCTATACCTTGACCGTCATCGCAAACTTCGATAACAACATTGTTGCCATCCTGATAAGCTCTTAAGTCAATTTTTCCTGCAGCTGGCTTGCCTGCCTCTTTTCTTTTCTCAATGGACTCAATTCCATGATCGGCAGAATTTCTCAAAAGATGAATAAGCGGATCGCCTATTTCATCAATAACCGTCCTGTCAAGTTCAGTATCCTCACCGGACATATTAAGAATGATTTCTTTGTTTAAATCCCGTGCAATGTCTCTTATCATCCTCGGGAAACGATTAAATACCATTTCGACAGGAACCATTCTTACCTTCATAACGGCATCATGAAGATTGGTAGTTATGCGTTCAAGATATTCAATAGTCTCATTGTAAGCCTGCGTCCTGTCTCCTATGTCTATACCTTCAAGCCTGGTCTTGATTATGATTAGCTCACTGACAAGATTCATTAATACATCAAGCCTGTCGATATCAACTCTCACTGTCTTGCCTGTTTTGGCTTTATGAGCCTGGTTGTTTTGACTGTTGTCCTCCTGTTTTGAATCGGAAGAATCCTCAACTGATGCATTAACCGTTTCAACAGAATTACCTGTATTTTCATTACTAATATTTTCAGTTTCAGCGAGCTGGAAATCTTCATAACCCAGAGATGTAATAATTACTTCATCAATCTCGGCAATACTGTTTATGTCTTTTTCAAAAAATGACGGTTCTTCTTTGGTTATACATACAACAGTAAATTCAAAATCGAATTTTTCGTCTTCAATATCTTCAACCCTCGGCTCAGATCTAATTATTTCCGAGTGTCTTTCAATTGTCTGGAATATAATAAATGAACGGGCTGACTTTAAAACGCATCCTTTGTTCAAAACAACAGTAATCTTTAATACATTCATACCCAATTCTTTTGCTTTATAAGCAATGTTTTGCTCATATTGATTCAATTTGAACTGGGCAGTTTTATAAGTTTTATTTTCCGTCTTTTCCGGTTCACTTTGATTATTTTCAACTTCAATTTCTACCGGTTTCTGTCCTTTATTACTAATAGCATTGTTTAATTCTGTTATTATGCTATTATAGTCATTACTTCCTTCACTACCCGTGTTTACAATATTCTCTGTATAGTTTTCAAGAGCATCCAAACATCTAAACAATGTATCTACAAGTTTTGCAGTCACACTTATTTCATTATTTCTTAGAGCATGCAAAACATTCTCCATATCATGGGTAAGTTTTGCCATCTTGTTAAATCCCATTGTTCCAGCCATACCCTTTAATGTATGGGCAACCCTAAAAATTTCGTTAAGAATTGTTGTGTCTTTAGGATTTTGCTCAAGCTGAAGAAGTGACTCATTTAAACTTTGTAAATGTTCCTTTGTTTCGTCGATAAAAATTTCCAGATACTGACTCATGTCCATTGTTTTTGCACCCCCACTATTTTCATAATTTCGTTGGAGATTTCGCTAAGAGGTGTAACGATATCTACAACTCCCGTTTGTATCGCCGCTTTTGGCATACCGAAAACTACACATGTTTTCTCGTCTTGAGCAATTACACTGACATTTTTGTTTTCCTTTAATTTTTTAATTCCTTCACTTCCATCTCCGCCCATTCCTGTCATTATAACTGCAACAATATTCTCAAAACCTGTATTTGAAACCGATTCAAGCAATACATCCACTGATGGTCTGTGTCTTCCTACTCGGGGATCTTTTGTTAACTTAATTTTCAATTTAGATTTTTCATCCCTTTCGGCAAGCATATGGTAATCTCCCGGTGCAATATATACATATCCTGTTTTTATCGGTTCTCCATTTTCTGCTTCCTTTACTCTTACTTTGCTCATCCCATCAAGTCTTTCAGCTAAAGACTTTGTAAAACCCGGCGGCATGTGCTGAACAACCAGGAATGCTGCATTAACATCCTCAGGTAAAGCTGGTATAACTTCTTGAAGAGCTTTTGGACCGCCTGTTGAAGTTCCAATCAAAACTATATTGTTAAGTGTCGAACTTTCCTTATATACAGGTTCAATACTCTTAACTCTTTTGTTATTTTTTTGGTAAGGTACAGATCTACTGGCTATTTTCACCTTCTCTATGATCTCTTCCTTCTTTTCTTTAGAATTTATATCGAATATATTATCAGGCTTGGTTATAAAGTCTATTGCTCCTTTTTCAAGAGCCTGGATTGTCGCTTCAGTTGCATCTTGTGTAATACTGCTCAACATTACAACAGGTACGTTTCCCACTTTGTTGAGTTCCTCTAAGCACTCAAGCCCGTCCATTCCGGGCATTTTTATATCTAAAGTAACAACATCGGGCTTAAGCTTTTTTACCTTTTCAAGAGCGTCAATTCCGCTTTTTGCAGTACCTAAAACTTCTATACTGCTGTCACTTTCAAGAATATCCGATATAACTTTTCTCATAAATGCTGAATCATCAACAACCAATACTTTTATTTTATTGATGCATTTATTATCCATAGATTAAAATCAACCCTTTTTTAAAAGCTTCCTTTGCTCCTGAAATATATAACTGATAATTTTTTCTCTCATAGATTCCTCTATTTTCTCAAAAGAAACACCAATTTCATATTTATAAGGTCCATGCAAAATGTCATACTTTGTAAGTCTTACAACCTTTCCTATAAACTTTATTTTGCATGTAATAAATAATTCACAATCAAGATATTTATCTGTTTCAATAGGTTCTTTGAGGCGCATGCTTATACCTCCACCGCTCAAGTCGCGAGTTACAGTTTCCAAATATGCCTCATTGGATTTCATATTTACCGATTCAATTACTCTATACTTGACAGGTACATTTACATCAAACCTGAAAAATTCTCGCCTCTGAATCTTTTCAATCGGAGTAAGCCCCTGAACTTTCAATAATGCCAAATTATCTTTATTTTCTCTGGCAATGACTTTTGCAGTAAATTCATAAAAACTGTTTTCCTTTGTAAATGAAACAGCTATTTCTGTACCTACATGAACAGGATACAACCGTCCCTCATAAATAGGTGCAGCTATATGCAATATATTATTTTCTTCAGCCCATTCCAACTCACTGGCAAAAGGTCGTTCAATTCTCTTGCCGTCGTTACCTAATAAACGTAACTCAAGTTTTAAACCCGTACCCAACTCATTGTATTTCATTTCAGGCCTCCCTGCATGTTTATGTTAATTCTAAGAAAAGTTAAAATTTCATGTATTCAAAAGATTGACAAGCTTACTTACAAATCCTTTAAATCCAGTATTCTCTGAAATTGTCCTGTTTGATTCAACATCCATAATTTTTGAACCGATATCTTTTATTTGCTTTGAAGCCTGACATTTTGGGAAGCTTAGAGTAAAGGGTTTTTGCATTTTTACAGCCTTTATTACCATATCGTCAAAGTTTATAAATCCCAATGCTTCCAAATTAAGTTCCAAAAACCTACTGGTTACAATGGACAACTTATTTAAAATATCATATGCTTCATTTGCACTTTCAGCTCTATTTACAATCACTCTAATTTTTTTATTTTTATCCCTGTTAGCTACCATTTTTATCAACGCATAGGCATCAGTAATGGAAGTAGGCTCAGGAGTTGTAACCAAAATTACCTCATCGGCTGCCATTACAAAACTCATAACGCTGTCCGACAATCCTGCTCCTGTGTCAATAAGTATTACATCGGATAAACTGTCTAAAAGACCAATATTGTATAAAAATTTATCAATTTGTGTTTGGTCTAGTTTTACAAGCTCTTCCATTCCGGAACCTCCGGATAAAAACTTGACTTTTCCGGGACCGTCGGTTAACACTTCAAATATGCTTTTATCATCATGCAAAACATTCAGCAGAGTATATTTCGGTATTATTCCAAGCAGTACATCAATATTGGCAAGCCCAAAATCCGCATCCAAAATTGTAACACGATTTCCCAATTCACTAAGAGCTATTGCAAGGTTAACAGTTATATTGGTCTTACCTACTCCACCCTTGCCGCTGGTTACTGTAATAACCTTAGCTTTTTTCCTTTTTATTTCATCAATTGCAGTAGCCTGATTCGATAATTGCTTATATTTTAAATTGTTTATAATTTGTCTTAGTCTTTCAGCTTGGTCCATCATTATGAAATACTCCCTATCAGTTTTTTGGCAATTTTATCTACATTTGCAACTTCTATGTCATCCGGTACACTCTGTCCGACTGTAACATAAGACAAATTTTTATTGGTTAGGCGTCTTGCATTAAGAATTATTCCAAAAGAAGGTGTCTCATCCAGTTTTGTGAATATTAACTTATAGTCTTTAAGGAAGCTATAGCTTGCAAGTATCTCACGACAATTTCTCATTCCTGTAGTTGTACTCAAGACTAAAAATACCTCATCGGCTGAAGAAGCTTCCACCAGCATTTTAAGTTCATCAAACTGAGTTTTGTTTCTATGGCTTCTGCCTGCTGTATCTATAAGGATTATATCTTTGTCTTTATACTTATCCATCGCATCATGTATTTCATTAATGGAATATATAACCTCTACCGGTATTCCCAATATTTCGCCATAGGTTTTGAGTTGTTCAACCGCTGCAATTCTGTAAGTATCAGCGGTTATTAATCCCACTTTCTTTTTATGGTTTAGGGAATAGTCTGCTGCAATTTTAGCCAAAGTAGTTGTCTTTCCCACTCCGGTAGGTCCTACAAATATAACTACAGTAGGCTTTCCGTCTTCTCTCAGTTTAAGAGTTTGAGGCGTTCCAAGCAACCCCGATATTTGTTTGTATAATATTGCACCAATATCGTTGATATTTGATGTATCAGGAACTTTATTCTGAATCATATCAATTAACTGTCTTGCTATATGTCCGTCAACTTCATTTTTTAACAGATTATTGTAGAAAAGCTCAAAAGCCTTGATTTTTGTTTTTTCCTCAGGCTGCTTCACTTTAGCCGAAGGTTTCGCACTTTCATGACTGACTTGCTCATATATCTTTTGAAGAACATTTTCCATGTTGTTTACTTTATTCTCCAACAAAGCTAATTTTTCCTCTTTTTCAATCAATTTATTGTCAAATTCCGTTTTTTTATCATTAACAGGAAACGCAACTTCACTTTTAACCGTCTCAGTTTTAGCCTTTGGATTGTAAAATTCATCCACAGCAGCCAAAACCTCAACCATTGGCTTTGAAAACATTTTTAATAATCCTTTTTGCTTTATTTTTCTTGTGTTTAGAATAACAGCTTCGCTTCCAAGATCCATTTTTACTTTCCACATTGCCTCTTGTGTATCTTTTCCCACATACCGTCTTATTTTCATACTATATGCTCACCACCCCAACTGATTGAACCTCCAAATGCGGATCAAGTTCATTATATGATAGTACTATTAATCCGGGTATAGCTTGTTCTGTAAGCCTTCTGAAATACAACCTGACTATCGGTGACGCCAAAACTATTGGCTGCTGTCCAAGTTTCATAAGTTTTTGTACCTGACTCGTCAAGCTGTTCATAATGGATTTTGTTGTGCTCGGTTCTAAAGTTAAGTAAGCACCATGTTCGGTCTTTTGAACCGAATCGAGAATTATCTGTTCAACTTTTGGATCTAAAGTAATTACACTTGATTTCTTGTCTTTTATAAACTTTTTGGATATAGCCCGGCCTAAAGCCTGCCTTACATATTCGGTCAGCATGTCGGTATCGTGTGTTACAGGCGCATAATCTGCCAACGTCTCCAGGATAGTTACTATATCTCTTATAGAAACTCCTTCCTTTAAGAGATTTGCCAATACTTTCTGTATTTCACCTATTGTCATCACCTTAGGTACCAGTTCTTCCACCAGTGCAGGATATTTTTCCTTGACTTTATCAATTATGGTTTGAACTTCTTGTCTTCCCGTCAATTCATGAGCATGGGCTTTTATTATTTCAGTCAGATGTGTAGCAATAATAGACGGAGGATCAACTACGGTATATCCAAGCATCTCTGCTTTATCCCTCTGTGCTTCGGTAATCCAAACTGCCGGCAGTCCGAAAGCCGGTTCAGTTGTTTTTATGCCCTCTATTTCCTGTTCAACAAATCCCGGGCTCATTGCAATAAAATGGTCAAGCATTACTTCTCCGTTAGCCACCTCGACTCCTTTAATTTTTATAACATATTCATTCGGACTTAATTGGATATTATCCCTTAATCTTATTATCGGAACAATCATTCCCAGTTCGAGTGCCAACTGTCTTCTTATCATTACCACTCTATCCTGCAAATCCCCGCCTTGATTGACATCAGCTAAAGGAATTATTCCGTAACCGAATTCAAGTTCTATAGGATCTACTTCCAAAAGATTCACAACATTTTCCGGTCTTCTGATTTCTTCAACCTCATGCTCTTCAATTTGTGTTTCTACCTGCTGCTGAGATATTTGCTCATTTTTCATGAGTTTAAAACCCAAAACTGCAAAAATAACTGACAATCCTATAAAAGGTAGAGTTGCCAAAGGATATGCCAGCAGCAAGGAGAATCCTGAAGCTATAAAAAACACTTTCGGATTGTATATCATTTGTTGTTTAAGGTCATCGCTGATACCACTGTCGGAAGCAGCTCTCGTAACTATCATACCGGTTGCAAAGGATATAAGCAGTGACGGAATTTGGCTTACAAGACCGTCTCCAATGGTGAGGAGTGCGTAACTTTGGAGAGCATCCATCAATTCCTCTCCTCTCATTACCATTCCAATTATCAGTCCGCCTACAAGATTTATCACTGTTATAACAATTCCTGCAATGGCATCACCTTTTACATACTTGGTAGCACCATCCATTGCACCATAAAAATCTGCTTCCCTTTGAATTTTCTTTCTTCTTTCTTTGGCTTCACTCTCATTGATAAGTCCGGCATTGAGGTCTGCATCTATTGCCATCTGTTTACCCGGCATAGCATCCAATGTAAATCTTGCAGCAACTTCCGACACTCTCTCGGTTCCTTTTGTAATTACCAAAAATTGTACAACAGTTATAATCAGGAAAATTACAAATCCAACTACCATATTGTCCTGTGCCACAAATTTTCCGAAACCTTTTATGACCTCACCGGCTTTTCCCTCTGCCAAAATCAAGGTTGTCGATTTTATATTCAAAGCTATTCTAAATATGGTTGTAAAAAGCAACAGCGACGGAAATATGGACATCTGCAGAGCTTCTTTCGCATATATTACATTCAGCAAAATAACCAGAGATAATGCAATATTAAATGCAAGCAATACATCAAGTACAGCAGCAGGAACCGGTACAATCATTACAAGCACTATCGATACAACCAATATACCTACTGCCATATCTCCAAATTTCATAGTCAACTTTCCCCCATTCAGTTATTATCTAAGCGGTAAATAAGTCTTTTACTTCCTTGCGTATACTGTAATAATCGTTGCCGCAAATTCTTATAATATTTGTTACATAGCCTTAATTTTATTTTTAAGGCTGTATACGAAGGCAAGTACTTCTGCCACTGCCTGAAAAAGCTCCGGAGGAATTTTTTCACCTATTTCCACTGTGCTGTAAAGAGTTCTTGCCAACTGCTTGTTCTCAACAATTTCTACTTTGTTTTCCTTGGCTATCTCTTTTATTCTTAAGGCCATATAATCCTGCCCCTTTGCAATTACTAACGGCGCATCAGCTACTTTGGGGTCATATTTAATTGCTACTGCAAAGTGTGTAGGGTTTGTTATTACAACATCCGCTTTCGGAACATCCTGAAGCATTCTTCTTAACGCTATCTGACGCTGTTTCTGTTTTATTTTTCCTTTTATTTCCGGATTACCTTCGGATTCTTTATATTCCTGTTTTACTTCTTGCTTTGTCATCTTCAGACTTTTCTCATATTCCCACCACTGGTATCCATAGTCCAAAACCCCAAGTATCAGCAATGCTATGCACATCCTGATTGCAATATTTATCGCTGTACTGCATATATAAACAGCTATGCTGATAACATCCATATCCATTGTTTTCAACATATTTACTGCTTCCCCGGAAAAATACGAGTATGCTATATAACCTACTATTGCAATTTTCAATATGGACTTAAACAACTCCATAACAGATCTTAATGAAAATAATCTTTTAAAACCGTTTATAGGATTAATTCTGTTAAATTTAAACGCCAGGGTCTTTGTTGTAAACAGGAAACCCACTTGAGCATAGGAAGTTGCTAAACTTGCTAAAAATGCTATAGCAAATACAGGAGCTACAATTTTTAAAAATTGTAATACAGTTTCTATAAACATTTTTCTAATGCCCTGCAAAGTATATAAATCAGGCACTTGAGCCAAATCAGTGTAAGCAATTTTAAAATTCAGATACAATTGTTCATACATAAAACTTCCGGCAATCTTTAAAGTTAGAAAGATACTTAGCAGTACAATTGCAGAAGTCATTTCCTTACTTTGAAGAACCTGACCTTCTTCCCTTGCTTTCCGCCGTTTTTTGGGAGTAGGCTTTTCCGTCTTTTCACCGCTATCGGCAAAAAGCTGAAGATTAACAGTTACTAAACCCGGTGCTTCAATGGGATTTTTATTTTCTTTAAAAATATTATCTTTACAATTATTTCTCAAACTTAGTTCTTTGCCTTTCTTATTCTTCAGTTTTTTCATTTTGTCCCCATAATCTTAAGGAAATTTAACATTTCACTGTCCATCAGTCTTAAAAGAGATTCAACAATGTATATAAACATTGGCATTGTTAAAACCAATATTATCAGACCCAACAATATTTTAAGAGGCATTCCCACAACAAATACATTTATTTGAGGTATAGTTTTAGAAATAATTCCCATAGCCACATCGGCAATTATTATAGCTGCCAGGATTGGTGCCGTAATTTTAAATGCTACAAGAAAAACGCCTCCGAAAACTTCAATAACTCTATTCTGCAAATCCGTACCGAATACTGCTTGCCCTAAAGGTATATATTCATAACTGCTGAATAACGCCCTTATCAAAATATGATGCCCTTTGGAAAGAAGAAAAACCAACATACACAATATAAAATAAAAGTTTGAAGTTATTGATACTTGAATATTACTAAGAGGATCAATAACATTTACTACACCAAATCCAATCTGCATATCAATCAATTCGCCTGCTACATAAATAGCTGTAAAAATTGTATATGAAACATAACCTAAAGTAATTCCTACTACAAATTCTCTCAAAACCAAAACTGCAAACTCATAAATGTTACTGATTACAATATTCTGGCTGCTTATAGTATTTACAAGTATTAAAGCCAGCATGAAGGAAAAGCCAATTTTCAAATTTCTAGGAATATTGGTTCTGCTGAAAATAGGTGCTATAACAAAGAGTCCTGTCATCCTTACAAAAATTAATAAGAATATTTCTATACCGTTTGCCAAAATTCCTTCCGTCAAATTCAATCTTATCCCTCACAAAATAAAATTTTATTATCTTATATATTGGTTAATGTTCAAATAAATCCCCTGAGTATATTCCATCAACACTTTGAGCATCCACGATCCGAATGCAGCTATTCCTAAGAGAACTGCCAATATTTTGGGTATAAACGTTAAAGTTTGTTCCTGAATTTGCGTTGTTGCTTGAAAAATACTTATTGCAAGCCCAACAATCAAACTTAATCCAAGCATTGGTGCAGCTACATATATAACTGTCATTATAGACCTTTGAGCCAATTCAATTACTGTTCCCTGATCCATTTTTTATCCTCCTGTTTAAACATATCTTCCCCATCAGCAACATTAAGTTACAAAACTATTTACAATCATTTGTGTGAGGAGATTCCAACCACCCACCATTATAAAAAGAAGTACTTTAAAGGGAAGAGAAATCATAACCGGTGAAAGCATCATCATTCCCATAGACATCAAAGTACTTGAAACAACAATATCTATTACTAGAAACGGTAAATATATCAAAAAGCCCATCTTAAAGGCAATTGTTAGCTCACTTATTAAGAAAGCAGGAATTATTATTGTCAATGGCAAATTGGGTATATCTTCTTCCTTTATTGGAGTTTTAGTCCCGGAAAGTGATACAAACAAAGCTAAATCTTTCTTTTCAGTATGCTTTAACATAAAACTTTTTATGGTTTTTGACGACCTTTCAAAAGCAACCTGCTGAGTAATTTCCTTATTTGCATAGGGTTTGTAAGCATTCTCATTAATCTCATTAATCACCGGACTCATAATAAATAAGGTCAAAAACAAAGCTAGCCCAATCAACACTTGATTCGGCGGCATCTGCTGTGTTCCCAGCGCATTTCTGAAAAAAGAGAGAACAATTATTATTCTTGTAAAACTTGTCATCATTATCAATATAGATGGTGCCAAAGACAATACAGTTAAAAGCAGTAAAATTTGTATACTTGACGTAACATCTTCCGGATTGTCGGAAGTCCCTACCGTTACATCAACTTTAGGCAATGCCAAATCAGGCTCAGCGTATACATTTAATGCAAAAGCTGTCAAAACTATAAATAATATTGTCAGTGCTATAAACAGTCTACTTTTTTTTCTCATTGGTGTTTTCATCTCCGCCTGCAGCATAACGCTTTCCTTTTTCTGCTGTTATTTTTTTTAACTTTTCAATGTTTCTCTGAAATCTGCCATCCTTTATACCGTCTTTTTCTTCTTCATGTTCTGTATCTTTCTCGTTAATTTGTTTTCCTTTAAAGTTCTGGAGGTACTTCTCAAAAATCTCTTTAAATGCGAAAGAGTTGGCATTTTCAGAGCTTTTTTCTTCAGAATAATCGTTAATATTAACCTTCGAAAGCAACTGAATATTTTTACCGGACACAGATATCAAAACAAAATCTTCGCCTACTTTTACCAGATGCAGTCTGCCCTCAATACCTAGACTTACTGTTTCAATTATGTTAATATATTTGCCTTTCATGGCTCTTCCCGATTTATTGGCAATAAGCTTAGTAGTAACATAAGCCAAAAATATAATTGAGCCAAAGACAATAGCAAATACCAGAAAACTAATAAGTGTGTCAACAAAACCCATTTTATACTCCTTGTCTAACTCATACAGCCTTTGAGTTCATTAAAAAATACAAGTTTAGTGATGATCTTATTACTAATACCGACTTTAGCCTAAAACTTTTTTTACAGCTTCTACTACTCTTTCTGCCTGGAAAGGCTTAACAATAAAATCCCTTGCTCCTGCCTGTATTGACTCAATAACCATAGCTTGCTGACCCATTGCTGAACACATTATTATCTTAGAATCGGAATTTATCTTCTTTATTTCCCTTACTGCAGCAATTCCGTCAACTTCCGGCATGGTTATGTCCATAATTACCAGATCGGGATTCAATTCCTTATATTTATCGATTGCCCGTGCACCATTTTCAGCCTCACCAACAATTTCGTACCCATTTTTCGTAAGTATATCTTTAATCATCATTCTCATAAAAGCTGCATCGTCAACAATCAAGATTCTCTTACCCATTTACCTATCCCTCTCCTTACATTAGTCTATACTACTGTCCTGTTTATTTTTTAATAGCCCTCAAAAGACTTTAAAACTTTTAAAGTCTCTTTGAGGGGTGTATAATATCGGTAATTCTTACGCCAAAGCTTTCATCTATTACCACTACTTCACCTTTAGCAATTGCTTTACCGTTTACAAGTATATCTACAGGTTCACCTGCGAGTTTATCCAGCTCGATTATAGATCCCGGACCAAGTTCTAAAATATCCCTTATCTTTTTATTTGTTCTTCCCAACTCAACAGTAACCTGCAAAGGAACATCCATTATTAATCCGATATTCCTTTTTTCAAAGGATACCATACCATCATCAAATGATTGAAATTGTGCTGCCTGAACGTTAACAGGGTCTTTGATTCTCGTTTGAGGATTTGGTCCGTAATATTGCTGATCCATTTCTTGATACGGTTGATAATGCTGTTGTTGCGGATATTGTTGTTGAGGATACTGCTGCTGTTGAGATAAATTCTGACCTTTTGGCTCGTTTTTTTGAAGAGGTACATTTTTATTGTTTTCTGGCGGTAATTTACCTGCAGCACTTGAGTTCATAAGGTTATCCACCAAAGACTTGGCGAAATCCAAGGGTAATAATTGCATAATTTCGCTATCAACCAACTGTCCTATTACCATCTTAAAGGCTACTTTAACCAATTTATCCCCTGGATAAAATACACTTTCTGCATTTTCATCAAAAGACATGCAAAAGGCTTTTGGAGGAGATATATCTACCTTCTTTTCAAATATAGACGACATAGAAGTTGCAGCAGAACCTATCATCTGATTCATAGCTTCACCGATAGCACTTAAATGAAGGTCGGTAAGTTCCCCATCCGTATTGCTTCCATCACCGCCCATCATTAAATCGGTGATTATTTTAGCATCATTTTCCTTTAACAAAAGAAGATTCACACCATATAAACCTTCCGTGTACTCTACTTTTACAGCCACATAGCCTGTACTAAACTGTTGATAAACTTCTTCCCATGAACAGACATCGACTTGAGGAGTAGTAATTATTACTTTTTGTCCAAGCAAAGCATAAAGTGTAGTAGCTGATGTGCCCATGCTAATATTACCTATTTCTCCTAAAACATCCATCTCCTGACTGGAAAGTTCATCACTTCCTCCAGCATTGGCACTATTATCAACTGAAGAATTTGATCCTCCGCTTAGTAAAGCATCAATTTCTTCTTGCGACAACATGTCTCCCATACTACTCTTCCTCCTCTCCTTTTACAATTTCAGTTACCTTTACAGCAATCCTGTTTCTTTTTACACCAGGAGTTCCATAGAACTTTAAAAGGTCACCGACCAATATTTCAAGATTACCGTTAATACTTGAATCCAATGGTATAACATCTCCAGGCTGCAAATCCAGAAAATCGTTTACCAATATTGTAGTCCTTCCTAAAATTGCTCTGACAGGTATCTTAGTATTTTCAATTTTTTGCTCAATGGTATCCTTGTTTTCATTGTTTTTTTCTTTCTCGTTTTTTGTAAACCAGTATTTTGTGCTAAGTTTCGGAACAATCGGTTCAACCACCATATGCGGAATACAAATGTTTATCATTCCTTCTACTTCACCTATTTTTGCACTAAGTGTTACCAAGGCCACCATTTCGTTTGCCGATATTATCTGAGCAAATTGAGCATTAGTTTCAATTTTCTCCAATCTCGGCTTTATTGCCATTACATTTTCCCAGGGCTCTCTCATAAGGTTTAAAACCTGGACAATTATTCTTTCAATTATGGCAAGTTCCACTTCAGTAAATTCCCTGATTTTATCCATCGGATATCCTTTGCCCCCAAGTATTCTGTCAATTAAAACATAAGCAATCGACGGGGCCATTTCAAAAATAATCGATCCGGATAAGGGTGAAAAATCAACAATAGCCAGAACAGCCGGATTCGATATTGAATTGTTAAATTCATAATAAGCAATAGCCTCAACTGAAATAACCTGAATTTGAACAAGAGTTCTCAAATAACCCGATAAAAAGTTTGACAGCAATCTTGCATAGTTATCATGTATAACATTCAGAGTCTTTATATGATCCTTGGCAAACTTACTGGGCCTTCTGAAATCGTGATTTCTTATTTTCCTTTCTTCAGGTGCAGTTGTAATATTCTGTACATCCAGTTCTCCAGTATTCAGCGCTTTTAGCAGCTCATCTATTTCGCTTTGTGACAGAATATCACCCATTAAAAACACCTCCTACTGATAGAACCAATAGTCGAATATAATACTGTATACCAATTCACCGTTTGCTTCCTCGTTCTGCAAAAGATATTCGTTCATCATCTTTTTAAGGTCAGACCTTGCTTTTTCTTTTGCCTCAGGTTTCTTGACATCATCAATGGTTAAATTTTGAAAATATGTGCCCACCATTTCCGCAAGTTTACCTTTGTTTGCCTGTATTTTTGCAGTGGTGTCCTTAATGCCTTCAAACTTGGCAAAATATTGGATTTGGGCACTTACCAAAATGACATGGATGTTTTTATCGTTATTGGTTGTTTTTAAATTAAAGGCAGTATTTGATGAAAATATCTGTTCCACGGCCAACTCACTGTCTTTGGGTACAGTTATTGTTTTGTTGTTGGCGGCTTGTCCTTTAGAACTACCACCCATAAAAAGCACATATCCGGACAATAATGCCAAAGCCAATGAAAGAAATGCCACTACACAGATTAGAATGATGAAACTGGTGCTTTTGCCTTCCAAATTTTATGCCCCCTTTAACCGATAATATTATAAATCGGGCACAGCTTCATGAATTGTTGGTTTAACAGATATCTATGATGTGATAAAACATCTAAATTGCATAGACGAGCTGTGCAGCAATAAAATACCAGTCTATGCATAATTATGTTGCACATTGCATTCTATAATCTAAAAAAATTCTAGAGTCTATCCAGAATATTTTGCAATAAATTGCAAAATTCTGTAAGATTACTGCAAAACCTAACTATTCAAATCAATAACTATTAATTTTTAATTGATATTAAAACAATTGTACAGAACTCCCAAAAAGATCAGTTAATTATTAGACATTAAATTGCAGAATATCTTTCTTTTATATTCTATAACCTTATTGACAACCTCTTCGACATTCTCGGCAACAACAATTTTTTTGCCGGTGGTTGTAGAAATAACAGTATCTGGCGTTTCCTCAAGACTTTCTATTAATTCACAATTTAAGACAAATTTTATACCATTTAACCTGGTTAATTCAATCATAATATTTTTACCTCAAAAACTCAATAGTAAATTTATTTTTTTTGTAAAAAAATTATGTAATCTCTTTTAAAGCTATCTTTGCAAAAAATCAAACACAACTTCTTTACAATTATCTACATTATTCTTCATAAGTCTTAATTTTTCCTCTATTTTTTCAAAAATTTTTCTAAAAATATTTACCAATATTTCAAAGGAATATTCATGTGTTAAATACAAAAAATCAAACGCCGTTAAACTATATTTTTTGCAAATACTTAAAAAAGTTTGTCTTAAGTAACAAACTTCTTTTGATTATTCAAGAGCAAACTGTGGACTGGAGTTAATTTACAACTCCAGTCCACTATTTATGCTAATTACCTTTTTAAGTTAACCAGTTCCTGTAACATTTCATCAGAGGTTGTAATTATCCTGCTGTTAGCCTGGAAACCTCTCTGTGTAATAATCATTTCTGTAAATTCATATGACAGATCAACATTAGACATTTCCAGAGTACCTGGATTCAAATCTCCTGCACCGTTAGTGCCGGGTTTCACAGCTTTTTTGAAATCACCGGAGTTTGTTGTAGGCGTATACAAATTTTCTCCTGACTTTAAAAGTCCTGCAGGGTTGTCAAATACCGCTAAAGCAATTAACCCCAAAGGCTGCTGCTCCCCGTTGCTGTAGATTCCGGTAATAACCCCGTCAGATCCGATACTGAAATTAACAAGGGTACCGGAGGAATATCCGTCTATACTTGTAGTTTTCGCCGAACTGTCAGCAGCATACATTGTCAGTTTCGAAAAATCAAGTTTAATATTAATTGGTTCAGTACCAACAGTTTCCGGTGGAATTACCGTTATGGAAGGAGTAACCGAATCACCGGGTTTAATCTTTCCTTGAGTGTCAAACTCAAAGCTTCCGCTTGCCGATGAAGCAGTAACACCATTTCCTGTATTTACAGCCCAATTCCATAAAGTCCCGCTGCTTCCCGCTTCTATCTTCCAGAAATTAACGTTTATTGTGTACGAATTTCCCAATGAGTCATAAACAGTCATTGGTATGGTAAACTGAACATTTCCTGCTGAGGCTGCCGCACTTCCCAATGCAGCATAAGAAGCATCCAGGTTACCCGATATAACGGCAAAGGTAGTTGCTTTGGCCGGAATTATTCTCTTATTTTTATTTGTAGCATCTTCATACAGGTTTATAGGCTCAATCTCTGCTTCGGTATCAAACACATAAGTACCGTCGGGCTGCCTAGAATATACCTGCCATCCATATACATTCAATCCGCCACCGGTTACCAGATTTCCGGCTTTGTCAAGTCCGAAATTTCCTGCTCTCGTAAAGTGGAATGTATCGGAATTGCCGCCTTTTACAATAAAGAATCCGTCGCCTTCTATGGCAAGGTCAGTGGGATTGTCTGTCCTCTGAGTACTTCCGTTTGTCATAATAGTGTCAATAGTATTAACACCTATACCTAAGCCTATCTGCATTGGATTGGTACCGCCTCTCCCACTTACCGGGTCCGGAGCACTGGCACCTTGTAATGTTTGGCTGAATACTTGCTCGAAAGTTACTCTGCCTGACTTGAACGCAACTGTATTAACATTGGAAATATTATTACCGATTACGTCCATTTTTGTTTGATGAGCACGCAGACCAGATACACCTGAAAACATTGATCTCATCATAATTAAATCGACCTCCTTGAAGACTATTCCTTCTGTCAATCCGGAATAGATAGCCTCCCGAAAGGGTCCGGCTATTTTTAATATTATATAGTTTCAATTTTGTTTAAAATTACTATGTGAAAACAGCGCCATCAATATTGGTAAAAACATTTTCCTTAAGTTCGTTGCTGTTTACTGCGGTAATAACTGTCCTATTCTTAACGTTTACTACCAAAGCTATATCATCCACCATAACCAAAGAATCTCTTACACCTTTTTGTTCTGCTTTATCCAAAGCTTTTGATATTTTTTGCATCTGTAAGTCGGAAATTTTGATATTTCTTGTTTCCAATCGCATCTGTGCATGCTTTGAAAATTTTACATCCGATGTCTTCCTTATTTCTTCTTTTAAAATACTGTCAAAACTGTTATGCACCGATTCCTTTGCTTTATTGGCTCCGGAATTGTTCAGCTGTTTTTCCGATACACGGTTTATATGGTTATAGATGTTGTTGTTTATTATCATTGTCTCACCTCCAAAAAGCAGGTCGGTCAAGATCTAAATGTCCGCCGTCGGGATGTCATCAGCTATATCGTCATTTCCTTCAGTATCGCTTTCTGCCCTGGCTGCCTTTATACTTACTATACTGTCCACCGGAACCTTAACACTATCCAGTACCGCTTTTATTTTTCCATTTTCAGAGATACTGAAGTCATTAAGAATTGCTTTGACAGGCACCTCATTACCTGAATCATCGGATACTATTACCGACACCTCCATGCCTTTATTGTTGGAAAGATACTTTTCTATATAAGTTGAATTTCCGGAATTATAAATTCCGTTCACAGCAAATATATTTACTGATACACCATCCATTACTGCATAATTCTCATAGGCACCTTTGGTAACCTCTTTTACAACACCGCTAACTCCAACAATAGCACGTGTATCGGGGTCATAAACATATCCTCGGCAATCGTATCCTATAAGGCCTGTATATTCGGATAAATTCGACAAGTTAAACTCACTTGTTGCTTCTGCAACTTCAACTACATCATCCACCGAGATGTCAGTGCCGTTTACAACAACATAGGCTTTTCCGCTTTTCATCTTTACACTTGTCACTTCGCCAACTATGGAATTTGTACCGCCGGAATCCCCCGAAACATTAGCACTGATTAACTTTCCAATCATACCGAAAGCCTTTGTAGCTGAATAACTGGCGTTTAAATTCTGCATTTGTTCCAATGCACTAAACTGAGCCATTTGTGCAATAAATTGAGTATCATCCTGGGGATTTAAAGGATCCTGATATTGAAGCTGTGTAACCAACAGGTTCATGAATTCGTCTTTGCCAAGTTCACCGGTATTTCTTTTTGTTTTTTTATTTCCGGTTGTTTCGTCAATTATTTGCTCAATGGTTTTTTGATAGTTTACTGAATCTATGCTCATGGTCTTTCCCTCCTTTCTGCAAAACAATTCGTTCTTCGTCTCATAAACATTTTAGGCAGTCAAATCAATACTACTGTTGTTTACCATGTAAGGATTCAATATCCGATGCTTTTCTTCAACATTTGATGCTGCAATTGTTGCTATCTTCTCACCTTTATTGGGACTGCCGTTATTTTTGGAAAAGTCACGGCTTTCACCAAAGCCTTTTTTGGAATCCTGTCTAACCGACACACTGAAATCCTGTATTGAAAAACCTTGTTTGTTAAGAGATTCCTTAAGGTTGTCCATATTTGACTCAATAGCAGCTTTAACCTGTTCACTGTCCGCTATAAATTTAGCAACTACAGAGCCTCTTTCTGTAACAATCTTAAGAGACAGCTTTCCAAGGTGGTCAGGCTTCAAGTCAATTATCATTTCACTCTTCTCATCGGTTAAAACTACTTTTGCCTTGTTGACAATCTGAGTGATTATTTCCTTTCCCGATACATTTATTTCGCTTTTTATCTTTGCTGCATCATCGGGACCATATATCCTCTGATTGCTTATAATACTGCCAATTTCATTCAGCTGCGAATATTGAGTGTTGTTTATTACTTCATAGTTCTTTTGATTATCTTGAAGATCAGTTTTTTGTGAGTTGCTATCGCTGGAAGTGTTTCCTTTTTCTTCAGTTTTTATAGAATCATCAGGAAAAATAGTATCTTCAGGCTCCAAAGTATCCTCAGCAGCAATTTCCAAATAATCCAAATCATCTTCTTTACTACCTATAATGTTTACAAAATTTGCATTATCAGAAGTAAGTTTTTTAATACTGCTTGAGATACTTTCAAAAAGCTTCTCCGGCTCACTATGCAGTTCATTCTCCAATCTGTCAAGCGATTCCTTGAGCTTGTTCCCTAACAATGTTGTATTCTCAGAGAACATAGCCTGCCGCTTATCAATCACCTGCATATCAATGCCTTCAAGCTTAATCCAACCGCTTTTGTCTACGCTGATTTCATTATAATTACCTTGATTTTGAATGTCATTTACCAGTTTTTTTGCTTCATTTGCAATAAAATCCGTTATTTTTGCAAGAGTATCCCTTTGTTCAGCGTTTAATCCAAAAAGGTCGGATATTTTTTGAGAAATTTCAATTGTTTTGGTCTCGTCAATCAAGTCCCCGGAATCAAAATTAAGCGCTTTTAAAATCATTCTAAGCTCTTCAATACTAATATTCAGTATTTCAGCCAAGCTTTCCTCGACTATATCGGCCTCACTTTGAACTTCTTTTTTAGTCCTGTCAAGTTTTTTATTCTTTTTGTCGTAGCTTACTTCCCTCTTTGAAGATACTTGTCCCTTCTCACCGGCAACATCTTTATAAGTCTTTACTTTACTGTCCCTGTCCGGTTCATAAGCTTTAGAGTTCAATCCAATACTGTTATCTATCCGGTTTTCTGTCTTAGCATTATTTTTTGCTTGAATGATTCTACTATTGGCAGAGTTTTTTTCAACAGCAGCATTTAATTTTTCAGCAAAACCGTTAAAGTTTCGGAAATTGGCTGTTTCTTTTCTTCCGGTAACAGGTAACGTGTTTGCAGATTGAGTCAAAAAGCCTGCAATTAAGCTATTCTCTATCATCTTTATCACCTCCTTTCAATACTGTTTATATCTTCAAAAGCAATACAAACTTAATTTTACAAATGCTATTCTCCGGTTTCCTCATCTCTGGCAAATTTAATACCGTAATCTTTAGCAAGTTTATCGGTTATTTTTGCCGCAAATTCACTGCTCATTTCCGATATTATCTCTGCAGCTATGTCCTTCTTCATATTCTTAAGGGTGTATGATATTAAATCTATTTTTTCGTTTCCAAGCTGTTCAAAAATTTTGGCACAGGATGAAGTATCCATCTTTTCATACAACTGTGCAAATTGTTTTACTTCTTCATTTTCTTTCTGCTCTTTAACAATTTCCCTATATATTCTTTCAGCCGTTTCACTGTTTACTTGAGCAAAATACTCGGCAAATCCTTCTTTGTCGCCCTTTGCCACCAGTTCGTCAACTTTCTTTTTGTATTCTTCCAGTTGCGCTTTTTCCTTTTCTGTCTTATTCATCAATTCTTCATATTTTTTTGTCATTGAATCTGCTTCATCTTTATATTTTGAAAGTTCTTTATTTATTAGCTCAATTTCTGAAAGTTGTCTTTTAAGTTCTTCATTTTCAGCTTTAAACTGTTTGTATAAACTTAACAGTTGGTCACGGCTATAGTTTTCGGCCTCATCAGGATCTTCAATTTTCGGCAGAGCATGTCTTAAGACAGGAACCTTTTTTATATTCTCTCTATACTTGTCTGCAAAGCCATTAACATTATTACGGGTTAAAATATAAAAGACCCCTCCCACCACAACGGTTACAATCACCAATGCAGTAACCAGCACAAGAATAGCATACAATATTGCCTTATTACTTTTCATTTCAGGCTCTACTTTGCTTTCTTGCTTTTTAGGGTCTTTAACATCTTCTTTCAATTTTTTTTGATCCATATTTCGCTTCTCCTGTTATACTTAATTTAACTGTATCTATGATGTCATATAATTTTTACTAATAACTTTAAAACTTATTTGTTTTTAAATAATATTTTTTCCGGCTATCTACTCGTTTATCTCATAGTTAAAACTTGCTATCTCGTCGATGAGCTTCTGTTCCAGCTTTTGCTGTTCCTTATAATACTCTTCAAATTTCTTTTCCTTAAATTTTTCCATCATTTTTCTTTCCTGCATGGCTATGATAAGCCGCTCTCTATACTTATCGACAGATTCTTGTGCAATCTTTATATTATTTTTTTGATTATCCGCTTTTTTGTTTAGCAGTGAAATATACAAACCATACTCTTTTAATCTTCCCACTGCAACACCCGAAGTAGATTGCCTGTTTATTTCGGTAATATACTCGTCTCTCTCCCTTTCAATTTCCATTAGTATTCTTTTCTGCCTTTCCAGTTCCTGTACAGCCTTTCCTAACTCATTCTTCATATTGTTTTCAATCTGCTTCTTTAAGTTAAGAACAGCCTGCAGCTTAAAATTAAACTTTCCCAATCCCTATCACCTCAAAGCTATCCGACAGATTAGCTCCACCAAAATAAATTTATGCCCTAACCTAAATGCAAAATCATCATATGGAAAATCAGTAAATGTCGGCAAAACTCTCAAGCATTCCGATTACTTCATTAAAACTGTATTTTTCATGAGTTCCCTGTTCTATAAACTCAAGTATTTTATCGTTATACTCAATAGCCAGGTCAATTTTTTCATTGCTGCCTTTGACATAGGCACCGATATTAATAAGGTCCTCAGCATCCCTGTATATTGCCATAAGTTTTTTTATCTTGTTGGCAATTTCTTTATGCCTGTCATCTATTATATCGGACATAACCCTGCTTACGCTTGCAAGTACATCTATAGCAGGATATTGATTTCTATTGGCTAGAGCTCTGGAAAGTACAATATGACCGTCAAGTATTCCTCTGGCCGTATCGGTTACCGGTTCGGTCAAATCGTCACCATCTACCAAAACGGTATAAAGCCCGGTAATTGATCCCCTCTCTGAATTACCTGCTCTCTCGAGCAACTTTGGCATTATCGAAAACACCGAAGGCGTATAACCCCTTGACACTGGTGGCTCACCAACAGCCAAACCTATTTCTCTCTGTGCCATGGCAAATCGTGTCAGAGAATCCATTAGCAGCAGCACATCTTTTCCCTGATCTCTGAAATATTCAGCAACAGCTGTAGCCATAAATGCAGCTTTTAGTCTCACAAGAGCCGGTTGATCGGAAGTTGCCACAATGACAACCGACCTGCTCAATCCTTCTTCTTTCAGGTCTTTTTCTATAAACTCACGCACTTCCCTGCCGCGTTCTCCGATGAGTGCGATTACATTTATATCGGCTTTGGTATTTCTGGCTATCATACCTATCAAAGTACTTTTTCCCACACCGCTTCCTGCAAATATGCCTACTCTCTGCCCCTTTCCTATTGTCAGCAGACCGTCTATTGTTTTAATTCCCAAAGGGAGCGGTTCGGAAATTCGATTTCTCATTAATGGATGAGGTGGATCGTTGTTTACAGGATAAAAACCTTCAGTTTCTATTTCTCCTTTTTCATCTATGGGATTCCCCAGACCGTCAATAATTCTTCCGATTAATTTTTCACCCACAGCCGCACTTAAATATTCTCCTGTAGCTACTACACTGCTTCCCGGCCCGATTCCTGCCATATCACCCAACGGCATCAGAATAACTTTATTTTCCCTGAATCCGACAACTTCGGCTTTAATTTCATATTTATCTCTTAACGATTGAATCAAACAAATTTCACCCATATTAACTTCCGGGCCGTTGGATTCGATTGTAAGACCTATAATTTTCGATACCTTCCCTTTGTATTCAATAAAGTCGGATTTTGCAAGAATTTCTTTATACCTTTTAAAATTTATGCCTGTCATATTACACCCCATTAATCCTTATGTTTACTAAAATCTTTACATCCGTTTTCATTTGGGTTTGTAATTGGCTTTATTTATACTATACAAAAAATGTGGCTCAGGCCACAGTTTAATGTCGGATAAAAATACCTCACACTTTTTTTATGCTTTGTTTAGATAATTCTGTTTTTCCAAACTAATTTTTGCTGTTGATTGCAAATTTCATGAAGGCATCTTCAATTTTTGCCAGCTTTGTTTCCACTCCAGCATCTATGCTTCCATAGGGAGTTTCAATAAGACAATCTCCTATTTTCAATGCCGGATCTCTCTTTATATCGAGATTTCCAACACCTTCAACCATGGAAAGAAGTTTTTCCTTATTATCTACAACAAAGTCATAATCCTGAGCAGAAACTTTTAACACAATATTTTCTCTATTTGAAGATTTACCCAACGCTTCTCTTGCCAAATGAAGGAGATGCTCTTTATTTACTGATATTTCATCGCCAATTACTTTTCGTGCAATATCCATGATCAATTCCATAGCATCTTCTTCTATTTCGGACATAATTTTGTTGTATTCCATATTGGCCTGTTCTTTAATTCTCTCTGCTTCCAAAATCAGGTCCTCATACATTTTTTTTGCTTCTTCATAGCCTTGTTCATAACCTTTTTCAAATCCCTTTTGCCTTGCTTCCTCTTCTATTGCTTTTATTCTCTCATTAACTTGTTTTTCAGCTGCTTCAACAATTTTCTGTGCCTTAATTTCCGCAGCTTTAATTATCTTTTCCGATTCGATGTTTGCTTCCTGTATAATCTCTTGTAAATCTTTGCTATTTCCCTTTTCCAGTTTCAATGCCTTTTTATCATAAACATCGCTTTCACTTTTCGCGTCCAATTTATAAGCCATTTTAATAGCTTGAAAACTGGTAGGAATCTTTATTTGAACAGGTTCACCCAAACTTATTTCATTACTCTTAAAAATTTTGCTATACAATTATTTCATCTCCTCCGCCTCTAGAGATTACTATTTCGCCAGCATCCTCAAGTTTACGTATAACGTTGACAATTTTTTGCTGTGCTTCTTCAACATCCTTAAGTCTAACAGGTCCCATAAATTCGATATCTTCCTTGATCATTTCCTGCATACGCTTAGACATATTGGCAAAAATCTTGTTCTGAACTTCTTCTGTACTTCCTTTTAATGCAATTGCCAACTGATTGTTGTCAACTTCACGCAGGAATCTTTGTACAGAACGGTTGTCCAAAGTGAGAATATCTTCGAATACAAACATTCTTTTCTTTATTTCTTCAGCAAGTTCCGTATCTTCAATCTCAAGAGTTTCCATAATATATTTTTCAGTTCCTCTGTCAACGTTGTTCAATATATCAACTATAGCCTGAACACCACCTGCTGCGGTAAAGTCTTCCGTTACAAGAGCAGACAGTTTCTTTTCAAGTACTCTCTCAACCTCTTTAATTATTTCCGGTGATGTCCTGTCCATAATAGCAATTCTTCTTGCAACATCTGCTTGTTTTTCCTGCGGTAGAGCAGATAACACAATAGATGACTGTTGAGGTTTCATATATGCCAATATTAATGCTATTGTTTGAGGATGTTCGTTTTGTATAAAGTTCAATAGCTGTGAAGGATCAGCCTTTCTTACAAAGTCAAAAGGTCTTACTTGCAGTGAAACTGTAAGCTTGTTTAAAACATCAAGAGCTTTTTGAGTCCCTAAAGCTTTTTCAAGTATTTCCTTTGCATAATTGATTCCCCCTTCAGCTATATAATTCTGTGCAAGACAAATTTGATAAAACTCTTCCAGAACCTTTTCCTTCTCTTCAGGGGTCACTGTCCGAATATTCGCAATCTCCAATGTAAGCTGCTCAATTTCATCCTCTTTGAGGTGTTTAAATATTTCGGCAGATCTCTCAGGTCCTAGAGCAATAAGCAGCATAGCTGCCTTTTCTCTTCCAGAAATCTCAGATTTTAAACCCCCTGAACTTCGTCCCACTGTGCACTTCCCCCTTTAATTCCTTTATATTTCTTTATCTTAATCCCAATCTTCTGATAACCAATTTCTTAACAGCTGGGCAACGGATTCAGGTTTTTCTCTGATAAACCGATCAAGCTGCTTTTTTATCTCGGATTTTTCTTCAAAATTGATTTCCGGTACTGGTTCTTCCTGCTGAGCATTCAGCTGCTGGCCATCAGCCATAGCCATTTCAGGAACAAGATCTTCTTCACTCACTTCTTCATCTTTCTTCCTTCTCGGCAATACTGCTATTAACAAGCTTATTATCAGAAGAATCATAAGTGCAAAATATCCATAAGAATCGAGATATTGCCTGATCTTGTCCGACAAGGATTCTTCGTATACTTCTTCCGGTGCAAGTTTAAATTTGCTGATGGAAATTTTCGAAACAGGTATATTTGTAGCGCCGCTTATCACTTGCCTGCACTGTTCAATAAATTCAGGAGTAAGTGCCGAATCGTCCTCTACCCTCTGACCATACCAAAGTGTCACAGCAACTGAAGACTTTTCAAAATTAATTTCTCCCTGAGCCTTTTCAATTTCCGTCAGGGTTTCATTAAACTCTCTGTTTACTTCTGTCACTGTCTTTTTATATGTTGAATTATTACCTGCATCATAAGGATATGTGACGGTTCCGTCTCCCGGATTTGTATCGGTACCCGGTGCACCACCATTAGCACCGTTAACAAGTTCTTCCTTTTGAGTTGAACTGCTGACTATTGCTTCATCAATATCGGTAGGTTTTCCAATTTCTTTTTTAGTGGTTTTCTGCTTATCAAACTCCAAAAATGGGTTTACAACTACACTTATGTAGTCATAACTGTCCGATTTGCTCGGATAAAGTGTCTTAATATTTCGCTCAAGCTCTTCTTTTACTTTCAGCTTCATCTTATATTGAGAGTTCGCATCTCCCAAACCATTAGTAGCTTCAGTGCTCAAAACATTAAAGTTGTTATCGACAACCGTTACATTAGCCGGTTCAAGCCCTTCAATAGATGCAGCAACAACACTCACTATTCCCTTAACCTGTTCCGGAGTAATCTCACCTTTAGGATTTATTCGAACAAAGGCTGTGGGTTTATTACTTGATGTGTCACTAAAAAACAGGGAATTTTCCGGAATTGCCACTTCAACATCTGCATCTTTAACATTATCAAACATTTTAAGTTTAGCAATGAGATTATTCTTTTTAAAATTTTGCCATAAATGTTTTTTATCACTTTCCGTTGAAGTAATATTCACCATGTTCCAGGCATCCTCGAAATTCATTCCGGAGGATGTTATTCCTGATGACGCCAAAGCAAACTCTGCTTTATTTTTATCTTTTGAATCAACCAGTATCTTATTTCCATCTCCCGGTTTATAATTAATTCCTTTTTCATTAAGTACCTTTTCAATTTCTTCTACATCCATTGTATCGTCGATTGTAAGAAGAGGGACATATGTGGTGCGTGTAAGCATAACAATACTAGCGGTTATAGCAATAATCAATATGGCAGAAATAAGAAATATTCTACTTCTTTGAGATTTATCTAATTTATTCCATATTTCGGTGAGACGTTGTTTAAATTTCGATAATGCCTCGGGCATACAATCACCACCATCTAAAAAGATACTTTTCTTTTGTTGCAACCAATAATATAACTATTTTTTATGCTGCAATTTTTACTTTATATTTGTCCTATAAACTAAATATGCATGTTCATTATCTCATTATAAGCATCCAAGATTTTGTTTCTGATTTGCATGGTGAACTGCAGGGCTATTTCAGCCTTTTCAGCCGCAATTAAAACCTGGTGGATGTTATCTGTTATACCCGCTGCAAACGCCTCCGTTAAAGCATTGGATTCTTTTTCAAGATCACTGACTTTTGTCAGTGCTTCTTTAAGGTAATTGGCAAAACTTCCTTCTACAGTATCGGATTTACCAGTACTTGAAAAACTTGTACTTATAATCGGAGATGTTAAATTAAGTCCATTGACACTATTTATAGCCATAGTAGCCTCCTATGATTTGGAAATAAAATTATATTTTATGTAAACTTATTTTCCAATTTCCAAAGCTTTCATAGCCATGCTCTTAGTAGTATTTATAGATGTGACATTAGCTTCATAAGACCTGGTTGCTGAAATCATATTAATCATTTCTGTAAGTACATCTACATTAGGCATTTCTACATATCCGTTTTCATCGGCATCAGGATGACCGGGGTCATAAACCATTTTAAAAGGAGTAGTATCTTCAACAATTCTTGATACTCTCACTCCGCCACCTATCAGCTTTTTGCTGCTTTGATTCAAATATTCGGAAAAAGGAGTATTGGATTCTCTCTCCTCAAAAATTACTACTTTTCTCCTATAAGGAGTACCGTTTTCAGTTCTTGTTGTGTTAGCATTGGCAATATTTTGTGAAATAGTATCCATTCTAAGTCTTTGAGCAGTTAATCCTGTTGCACTGATATTAAGAGAATTGAAGTATCCCATTTATAATCATCGTCCTTCCTGAATTACTGATTTCATTTTATTAAAACTACCTGACAATCTCTGAATAAGAACTTGATATTTTATATAGTTTTCTGCCAATAAAGCCATTTCGTTTTCTATATCTACGTTATTGCCATCTAACCTCATATCCAAAGAACTTTTATCTTCAACAATATTGATACTTACATCATCTATACTCTTAGCTCCAATTTTAATATGTTTAGGATGAGTTGTTTTTCCCACAAAACTGCTATTTCTGGTAATTGCATTACGCAATTCTTCCTCAAAACTAACACTCTTCCTGTTGTATCCTGGAGTATCTACATTGGCAATATTTTGAGATATTGCTTCATTACGCATCAAGGCAGCATCTAAGGATTTTTCTATAACTTTCGTTCCATACAATACCCTGTCCAGCAATATAAACACCTCCTGTTTTCGCTTTTTACCTAAGTCCGAACAATTCCATTTCTATCCTTTGTATAAACTTCCACTACATTGCAAAGAAAATATGCTGTTTTATTCCGTCTCTATATATCCAAAGCAAATTATAACTCAAACTTGATTTATGGAATAATTTTAATTAATTGAAACATTTTGCACATATTTACAATAAAGAAACATGTTAAATTTTAATCTTCAATATACTTCGACATAAAATACGATATTCCTTCATTTTTTTAAAAATGTAACAAAACGGCAGATATTCAAAACACAACAAGCCCTCTCGTCATGAAATAAGCAGCAGTAAATTAACTTTTTAGATACTGCAAATAAAACTAAATATCAAATAGTCAAAATGCTTCACAAAAATCCATATACAATCTTTAAAATTATATAAAAACTTTGTTATAACACGCTGCTCATTTTGGGGAACTTTATTAAAATTCATAATAAACTTGTGAATTTACATAAAATCATGAAAACAGACTATTACTATTTTTGACCATCGCTCCTGAAATAATTTCTGTAACAGATAGCAACTTTATGTTTTACATTTTATAAGCCAAACTTTAAAATACATAAATAAAGGCATTCAAAATGAGATGTTATTAAATAGATATTAACATAACTTTTTTAAAAAAACAACTATTAATAAAGAACTCTTCATTATACATTTGCAATTGCTTTTGATCAATCACATCCATTACCGTCAAATGGTAACAGATGTGATTGTTAGCAATAAATTCTATAATAAATTTTACACAATTTCTTAAATAAATTCAATAATAAATACTGAAGATTTGGAACTTTTTTGAATAACTAAATTTTATCGTCACAATACCTTTTAATAACTTGCAATGCCCTTTGGGCTATTTCATAATTTTTCTTTCTCTTATCCCTTATTTTAACTCCAAGTCCTTCCATTAATCCGAAATTTACATTCATGGGCTGAAAATCTTTAACATTTTTATCGGAAACATAATTGCTCAATGCACCAATAGCTGTTGTCCTCGGAAATAAAACATCATTTCTTCCCAAAAACTGCATTGAAGCATTAATTCCGGCAATCAAACCTGAGGACGCAGACTCCACATAGCCTTCCACGCCGGTAATCTGTCCTGCAAAATATATGTTCGGATTTTTTCTCATTCTGTAAGATGGTTCAAGAAGTTTTGGAGAATTTATGAAAGTATTTCTATGCATTACACCATATCTTACAAATTCGGCATTCTCCAGGCCCGGAATCATTCTGAAAACTCTCTTTTGTTCTGGCCATTTCAGACGCGTTTGAAACCCTACAATATTATACAGGGTTCCCTCACTGTTATCCTGTCTCAGCTGAACTACTGCATAGGCTTCACTTCCGGTTTTAGGATCAAACAGACCTACCGGTTTTAATGGTCCAAACCTCAAAGTATCTATACCTCTTTTGGCCATTGTTTCCACCGGCATGCATCCTTCAAAAACAACTTCTCTGTCAAAGTCCTTTACTTCTGCAAGTTCAGCGTTTACCAACTCATTCCAAAAGTTTTCGTACTCTTCCTTATTCATCGGGCAGTTGATATAATCCTCAGTTCCTCTGTTGTATCTTGCTGCTCTGAAAGCCTTGTCCATATTTATTGAATCAAAAGTAACAATTGGAGCTGCTGCATCAAAAAAATGAAGATAATCTTCTCCAATTAATTCCATTATACTTTTCGACAAATTTTCAGAAGTCAGCGGACCCGATGCCACAATAGTAATCCCATCTTGGGGCAGCTGGATTACTTCTTCGTTTATAACTTCAATATTAGGATTTTCCTTTATTATTTCTGTTACCTTCTGCGAAAAGCGAATTCTATCGACCGCTAATGCACCGCCCGCAGGAACTCTTGTTGCATCGGCACACTTCATTATTATAGAGTCAAGTATCCTCATTTCTTCTTTTAAAAGTCCGACAGCATTTTCCAGCTGGTCGGACCTCAAAGAATTGCTGCACACAAGTTCGGCAAAAGTTTCAAGATGATGAGCAGGGGAATAGTTTTTAGGCTTCATTTCAAAAAGCCGCACCTTTATTCCCCTTTTTGCAATTTGATAGGCAGCTTCACATCCTGCCAGTCCTGCACCTATCACATTTATATAATCGCACATAATCTCTACCTTTCATTATTACTCTTCCTTTTTTCGTTCTCCATCTTTTATAAAGTCACACTCTTCATTACTGCACTTAAGTTGAACTTTCTTTCCCAAATACTTCTTCAATAAGAAGTTTCCGCATTTAGGGCAATTTTCCTTTGAAGGCATATCCCAGCTCATAAAAGTACAGTTGGGATTATTTTCGCATCCCAGATATTTTTTACCCTTTTTTGATTTTTTAAAATATACTTTTCCGCCACATTTTGGGCATTTAACACCGGCCTCTTCCAGAATTGGTCTTGCATTTCTGCATTCAGGGAATCCGGGACAGGCTAAAAATTTGCCGAACCGGCTCATCTTTATAACCATGTTTCTTCCGCATTTTTCACAAATTTCATCGGTTACTTCATCCGGAACTTCTACATTTCCGATCTTCTGTTCCGCTTCCTCCAATACTTTAGCAAAAGGAGAATAAAAGCTCTGCATCACATCCACCCATTTTTTATATCCCTCTTCAATGTCATCAAGCTTTTTCTCCAACTGGGCAGTAAACTCAACATCAACTATATCCTGGAAATATGTTTTCATAATATCGTTAACTATTTTACCCAATTCTGTAGGCAATAATGTTTTTCCGTCCTTTACTACATATCCTCTTGCCAATATGGTAGTAATAATTGGTGCATAAGTACTCGGCCTGCCTATTCCCTTTTCCTCCAAAGCTTTAACAAGGCTTGCTTCGGTATATCTTGGAGGAGGCTGGGTAAAGTGCTGCTTAGGTTCAATTTTTTTCTGCTTTAATTCCTCACCTTCTATAAGGTCAGGAATATTATTTTCCTTTTCTTCCCCTTCTTCATCCTTACTTTCCTGGTATAAAACCGTAAAACCGGGAAATTTCAGCATCTGCCCGTTTGCTTTGAAAGTATAGTCACCAATTGTGATGTCCGTGCTTATTGTATCGTATTCTGCGGATGCCATCTGACTTGATACAAATCTCGACCATATAAGCTTGTAAAGCTTGTATTGGTCCTTTGTAAGGGAATCCTTTATTGAATCGGGATCCATATTGACTTGTGACGGTCTAATACATTCATGGGCATCCTGTGAAGCATTTTTATTTTTAAATACCCTTTTTTCTGTAGGAAGATATTTCTCACCGTATTTTTCCTTAATAAATTGTATAACATCCTGCTGTGCTTCATCGGAAATTCTTGTGGAATCGGTACGTATATAGGTCACAAGACCCAATGCTCCTACTCCCTTTATATCTATACCCTCATAAAGCTGTTGAGCAACAATCATTGTTTTTTTAGTACTAAATCCTAATTTCCGTGCGGCTTCCTGTTGCATTGTACTGGTAATGAACGGAGGAGCAGGAGATTTCTTTTTCTCTCCCTTTTTTATTTTTTGAACAACAAATGGCTTTCCCTTAATATCGTCAAGTATCTTTTTTACCTCTTCCTCACTCTTAAGTTCAGTTTTTTTGCCGTCTTTTCCGTAAAACTTGGCACTGAACAAACCCTTTTCATCTTTCTTTTGAAGTATGGCATCTATTGTCCAATACTCTTCGGGAACAAATTTTTCGATTTCTTCTTCCCTGTCACAGATCAGCCTTGTAGCAACCGATTGAACCCTTCCTGCACTGAGTCCTTTTTTAACCTTTTTCCAAAGTATAGGACTTATCTTGTAACCAACTATTCTGTCCAGTATTCTTCTGGCCTGTTGAGCATTAACAAGGTCTAAGTTGATTTCCCTGGGCTCTTTCATCGCATTTTTAACAGCATTTTTAGTAATTTCATTAAAAGTTACTCTGCATTTTTCTTTACTATCTATATTCAACAAATAAGCCAAATGCCATGATATTGCTTCCCCTTCTCTATCAGGGTCGGTTGCCAGATAAATTTTTTTTGCGTTTTTGGCTTCCTTTTTCAACTTGGAGATTACATCTCCCTTTCCCCTGATAGTAATATACTTAGGTTCAAAATTATTCTCAATATCCACACCCATCTGACTTTTTGGCAAATCCCTCACGTGTCCTACAGAAGCTATTATCTTATAATCCTTCCCTAAAAACTTGCTAATTGTATGAGCTTTTGCAGGAGACTCAACTATAACCAACTTATCAGCCATCTTTATCCTCCTGTCATGTTTGTCTACATTATTTTGCAATAATCTTATTATACTCATACGCAAAAAAAATGCAAAATAATGAAATACAATTTTTTACGTTAATACTTCATTGTCATTTAAAGGCTTAAGCATAGACAAAAAACTGTGACTTTTTGAATTCTTTATAAAAAGCAGGTGCATAGCTTTTATCACCTATTACATTATAATATTTATTATTATAATATTATGTATCTGCGTATACAAATAATAATTTATATATTTAGTTTGTATATTTTCCCCGACAGCTGTTGAACAATTCCTTTCAATTCCAACATTACAATAGCGGCATTTACTACCTTTATATTCAATCCGGTTTTTACCGCAATATCATCGATATGAGCTGGTTCCAATTTTAAACACTCTACGATTTTTATTTCATCTTCATCAAGTCCCCTAAGCAATTTATCATCTTTTATTTTTTTTGCAAATGATCCATAATTGCTATTTTTAAAATATATATCAATTTCTTCTAGAATATCATCCAAAGAGGTAACCATTTTGGCTCCTTCTTTTATAAGTTTATTGGTTCCTGTGCTGTTAATGCTGTTTACATTTCCCGGCAATGCGAATACTTCCCTTCCCTGTTCAAGTGCAAAATTTGTTGTAATCAGGGATCCGCTTTTTTCTCCGGCTTCAATAACAATAACACCCATGGACATTCCGCTTATAATCCTGTTTCTTGCCGGGAAATTGCCAGCAAGCGGTTTTGTGCCGGGTAAATATTCCGATATGCAAGCCCCATTTTCAATAATGCCTTGCATAAGTTTTTTATTTTCATAAGGATAAACTATATCCAGTCCGCAACCTAATACTGCAACGGTTCTTCCCCTTGCACTTAAAACGCCTTTATGGGCATATGTATCAATTCCTCTCGCCATTCCGCTAACAATCGTTATACCGCACTTTGACAGTTCACGCGATATAACTTCTGCCATATTAAGCCCATAGGACGTAGCTCTTCTGGAGCCCACCACCGCCAAATATTTTTCGTCTTTTAGTATACTACCTTTCATATAAAGTATTATCGGCGGGTCATAAATGCTCCTCAAATATTCCGGGTAGTCCTCATCCTCTATGGTTATTATTTTTATATTATTGGCAATTATGTTTTCAATATGCTTATTTATTTCTTCTTTATATTCTTTGTTCAAAAGATTTGCTATATCTGCCTTCGACAGAAAAGAAAGGGAAGCCAATTCTAACTCCTTTGCAGTAAATATATTATAAGGATCGATAAAATATTCAAGCAGTTTTTTACTTTTAACCGCCCCAACTCCCGGGACCGACCCAAGCCAAACCCAATACTTATATTTGTCAAGCATTATTATAAAACTCCTCATTTTAATAATATAATCTCATGATATGTTATCGTCCACTTAACAATAAATCTTAAGAGTGTTAATATAAGTATATAGAATTATATAAAGATTTTAATCGGTAAGTCAAAATTTTCCGGTATCGCATTATATTTCAGCAGGTTAGTATCTGCACTGATATATCATTTCTTTCTTTTGTTTAAAAAAAGCCATATCTGCTTTTTTACTTCCATGATAAATAATATGTATATGTTAAAAATCATTATTTAGCAATTTTTAATTGTTTTTGCAAGGATAAATCTGTATAATTAAATATATAGTCATAAAATAGAATATGCGGAAGGTCGTGTCATATGCTGTCAAAGGTTAAAAGCTTCGGGCTTATGGGTATTGACGGATATGTTGTCATAGTTGAGACGGACATATCTTCAGGAATTCCGGCATTTGACATAGTTGGACTTGGCGATACGGCAGTCAAGGAATCTAAAGAACGTGTCCGATCGGCTATCAAAAATGCAGGTCTTGAATTCCCCATCAAAAGAATTACTGTCAATCTTGCACCGGCAGACAAAAAAAAGGAAGGTTCGGCTTTTGATTTACCAATAGCCCTTGGAATACTATTTGCCACAGAACAGATAGTTAACAGAGAAATTGATAATTATGCTTTTATTGGCGAACTCTCATTAGACGGTGAAATAAAACCGATTAAGGGAATTCTTCCAATGGTAATCAGTGCTAGGCAAAACGGAATAGAAAACATCATTGTACCGATGAAAAATGCCGATGAAGCAGCAGTAGTTAACAATATTAGTGTGCTGCCTGCTCAAAATATAATTGACGTGGTAAACCACTTAAACGGTACTGTCAAGTTAAATATACACACCATTGACATTGACAAGCTTTTTGAAAGCAATACGAAAGATGATGTTGATTTTGCCGACGTCAAAGGTCAGGAAAACGTAAAACGCGCTTTAGAAGTTGCTGCGGCTGGAGGTCACAACTGCATAATGATAGGAAGCCCCGGTTCCGGTAAGACCATGCTTGCCAGAAGACTTCCCACCATTCTCCCCGCCATGACCTTTGAAGAGGCGCTGGAAGTCACCAAAATACACAGTATAGCAGGAACTTTGCCCGATAATGTGTCCCTTATCACAAAGCGGCCGTTCAGAGCACCCCATCATACCATTTCCAATGTCAGCCTCATCGGAGGTGGCAAGTACCCAAAACCTGGAGAAATAAGTCTTGCCCATTTCGGTGTACTGTTCTTGGACGAGCTTCCCGAGTTCGACAGAAATGCGCTTGAGGTTCTAAGGCAGCCTTTAGAAGATGGTATAGTTACAATATCAAGAGTTAATGCAACTTACACTTATCCCGCAAGAACCACTTTGATATGTGCTGCAAATCCCTGCAAATGCGGTAATTACCTTGACGAAACCAAGGAATGTACATGCACTCCCAAACAGATCCAGCAGTACTTGGGAAAATTAAGCGGACCATTGCTAGATCGAATCGATCTTCACATAGAAGTACCTTCAGTGAAATTTACCGACCTTGAAAACCGTGAAGAAGGTGAAAAATCCTGCGTAATAAGGGAAAGGGTAAATAGAGCCAGAAAAATTCAACAGGAAAGGTATAAAGGATTAAACATATATTCCAATGCAGAGTTGACTCCTGCGTTAATAAAAAAGTACTGTAAACTTGATGACCAATGCAGTGAGATTCTAAAAAACGCTTTTGAAAGATTGGGTTTAAGCGCACGGGCTCACAACCGAATTCTTAAAGTAGCAAGAACCATAGCAGATCTTGATGAAAGCCAGAATATTCGTAAAGAACATCTGTTAGAAGCAATACAGTACAGAAGCCTCGACAGGAAAATTTAAATATATAAAAATTAAAAAACTGCCGCAAAGGCTGCAGTCCTTCGCGGCAGTTTTTTATATTTTCTTATTCTTCAACAGGGAATTTAGAAATCATACCTAAAAGCCTTTGTTTCAAAAGTGCATAGTCCACAGAATTTATATCCCCATCACCATTAACATCGGCTTCATTCTTAAAGAACGTATTTTCCGGAAGTTTCATACCGAGCAAATAGCTTTTCATCAGCGCATAATCTATGGAATCAATATTATTGTCATGGTTCACGTCTCCGACAAGATATTTATTGGTTGTAGGAGTTGGTGTCGGATTTGGAATCGGGGTTTTTGTCACATCGGGAATATTTAAATTTCCAAAATGTTTAACTGTAGCTGCCAGTGCCCCAACGAAACCTGCATTGTAGTCAATGGCAACTTCAGTATATTGATATTCATATACACTTTCTTTAAATACATCATCGGGACCGGGACCACCTATCAAAGCACCGAGTAAAAGGTACTTCGCCGGTGCTGTATTGGCATTGTCTGCATAACCGATTGCCCCTTGTGCAGCTCTATGATGAGGATGTTGGGTCCATTTGTTGCCCATTCCTATCACATAGGACATTTTTTCAGGATTGTCACCTAAAATATAATCAATCTGAGATTTCAACAAGTCAAGATAACCTTTGTTGGGATTCTGTTTATAATATATTGCTGCAACCATTGAAGCAGCTGCTGCGTATCTTAATACTCCCCAATAATTCAAGTATTTCAAACCGCCTGGAGTTGTTTGAATATCATTCATCCAATAATTTAGGTTATATTCTACACCATCTTTATAAATCTGTTCCCCGGTTATCTCAGCCAATTTAACTAAGGCTGGAACATACATGTCATCCCAACACATTGTCCATCTTTTCTTAAAAGGATCATCTCCACTTTCATTTTTTACAACAATAAATTCTTTTGCATCATTAATGTATGAGCTGTCTCCGGTTGCAGTATACAACCATACCGCTCCCCAAGCCAAGTCATCATAAATACTGGTGGATCTGTAAAAATACTGCCCATCTCCAGGACCTTTATTGGTTGTTCCCATTTTATATAACTCTTTTGCTGCCTGAAGACATTTATTGGCATATGTAGAGTCAATATCCCTATAATTCAGATACATAAGTGCAAGAGCAGCTGCCGTTTCTCCTAAAACATCACTGGCAGGATTATTTTTATTTGCCACACATTTAGTAGGCCTGTCTTCCGATTGAAGTTCCGGTGGTCCCCAATAATTGTGGTCTTCCTCACCGTCTCCTACTTGATAGTAAAAAGTATCGGCATCGGGATGGCTCTTTAAAAAATAATCTGTAAAGTACTTTAGCTGTTCAAGCATTTTCGTCTTGTTGCCGGTTGCTTTAAACACTTCATCATATTCATACAATGCCCACCCAAGCACTGATGCTGTATATCCTTGAGGCAATCCGAACTTTACATGGTCTCCGGCATCATGGTACCCTCCTGTTAAATCTAAGCCTACATCCTGTCCGTCTTTTGTATGACACGGACCTCTCCAGTCAAAAATATTGTTTGTTTTTACATCTTTGCCGCATTTATTCGCATCATAGAATCCGATGGCATTTTTTAGGGCCAATGAGTAATCATATCCTGCTGCTGAAACGTTCTTCATTGGTATCAATATCGTTGTTGATAGCATCGCGACACAAGAAAACAATGTAATAACTCTTTTAAGATTTCTTTTTCCAGCAAACATGCACTTTCCCTCCCGTATATAATATTTGTTAATTATAAAAAACTAAAAGCAAACTCATCTATTGAATCTTATAAGTTATCCTTTTATCTTACTGCATAGATGAAGTCTGCTTAATTTTCTTTTTATTTTATATTAATGATTTCGATATATAATTTGTCTAAAGTCTTCTACGTCCAATAAATATATTCATTACCACATAAAAATTACTTTCTAAGACCCAATTATTTACCCTGTTTTAATTATATCACAAGCTCAAAACAATAATCAACAAACCAAAGCAGGCTGAATTCATAGTTTTTCTCCATTTGAAATGTTAAAGTCAAACTGATATAATCAATATATATTTCAGCAAATATTTAGAATTGAAGTATAAATTTTCAAGAGGGGATGTGCTTATATGGACTATGAAAAGCTTATCAGTTTGGCAAATGAGGTTAAGAAAAATGCCTATGCGCCGTATTCCAATTTCCATGTAGGAGCAGCATTAATCACTGATTCAGGCAAGGTATATACCGGTACAAATGTTGAAAATGCTTCTTACGGTGCAACAATATGTGCCGAAAGAACTGCCATAGTAAAAGCTGTATCTGAAGGTGAGAGAAAGATAAAAGCACTTGCCATTTCCGGCGATTCGGATGATTACATTTATCCATGCGGTATTTGCAGACAAATTATATCGGAATTTGCCGATGAAGATTTTGTAGTTATTTGCTGTAATAAAAAAGGCGAATATAAGGTTTTAAGCATAAATGAAATCTTACCCCATCCCTTTGTATTTGAGAAAAACTAATAAAAATTTTTATCTTCAAGTAATCCGGAATATTTCATTAATAAAGGGAAGTGCTCGGCATTTCCCTGTTTTATATTCAAAGCTCTGTTTAATACCATTCTTTGTATCTCTCAAATAGTTTGAAGTAACATAAATATCTTCCTTAATTTCATTGTCAATTTTCTGTCATATAGTTTTCAAATATTTTCACAACAAGTTTATTTGTAAAAGTAACAATTTACAGGTATAGAGAATATAAATATACAAGATTTATGTAAATTATTTAAATTAAAAATCAAATCTTGTTTTTAAGTCCAAAGATGCAACCAATAACTGCATGCAATCAAGCATTTTGAAAGGAGAAAAGTAATGAAGAATAATAAGATTAAAAAAAAGGTGGAAGAGGTATTTAATGAATCACACAGGACAGACCTTCAAACCCGTCTAAATACTTTTATATTCTACTTAAAAAAAAGCAATATTGATGAACTCACCGAAATAATGGGCCAAGTTAACATAGATCCTATTATAGATAAAATTCTTGAAATAGATAAAGAAACATTAAAAAATTATTGCATAAATTTTTCTGAAATCAAAGGAAGGCTGACTGAATCCGACTTCGATAAAATACGTTTAATTTGCGGTCCAAAAGGCGATGTTGTGGTCAATAAACTTAAACAGTTGCTAGACTGGTAAATTTAGGCATAAGTAAAATTTCCGATTTATGTGCTCATTCTGTATAAATATAGGATAAGCATTATAGTATCAATATTTATCATATAAAAAAGCTGTCTGATATCTTATCTTCAGACAGCCGTTTCATTTTCAAAAAAGTATGTATTTACTTTTTATTTAACAACTGTTACATCTCCAGTACTTAATTCTATATCCAGAGTACTTAATTTAGTATCTGCAAAAGTAGCTTTACCAACTATCGCCAATTCACTTTCACTGCTTTTTGCATTGTCTTTTACCTTAAGCCTAACAGTTGCAAGAACTCCCTCAGTTCTTATTACTCCATCCTCTTGCATAGTTTCATTTAAGAAAAGCATTCTAATCAGATTTTCATCCTGTGAATAATGGTATGCAAAGTTCGTATCGGGATCTGTTATTATATCTCCCGGCTTAACTTCAACAAATTCCAAATTGTCATTATCGAAAGCTAAAGTTAAATTGAAAGTATTTAATCCTCTAGTTGTATCAAAGGACACATTAATCGGCACATCAATTGTTGTAGCCGGTTCAGCTTTAATTGTACCAATTACGGTCTTAGTTGTATCTGTAGGTTTTGGTGTTACTTGAGGAGTTGGAGTAACAGTTGTTTTCATATCAACTTCCACTTGTCTCAAATCTGCATTCCATTCAACAGGAACACCCAATGCGTCACCTAACGCTCTCAGAGGTAAGTAAGTTCTTCCCTCTACGACTATAGGCGGATTCTCAGAAATAAACTCTTGACCTTTTACCATTACTTTAAATGTTGCCTTATAGGCTGTCCAACTTGTAACGGTACTTGTAGCAGGTTGCACCGGAGTATTTGTTTGGGTCGAATCAGGCTTTTTGTCCGTCATAGCAACTTCAGCCTGTCTCAATTCTGCATTCCATTCAACAGGAACACCTAACGCATCGCCCATAGCCCTAAGTGGCAGGTAAGTCCTTCCCTCAACAACTACAGGTGGATTTTCCGAAATAAACTCTTCCCCCCTTACAAATACTTTAAAGGTCGGTAATTCTGCTTTCCAACTAGTTGCTTCTTCAGCAAATGTACATACACTAGTTGCTAAAATACCTCCGATAATCAAACCGCTGATAAATTTTTTCATAACTTAACACGCTCCATTTAGTATTTTAGTATAGTTAATAGTAATTATGCTTTATTATACCATATGCAGCGTAAGCTTGTCACCCTCTTAAACAACTAATATTACAGCACTTTCAGGGCAATTGCGTAAAATTTCTGCTAAACTTAGTCACAAACCGATATTTTTCTAATTTCTACATAAGTAGATTTTTATCTGCAAATAATGTATTATTTATAATATTTATTACAGCTTCTTTGTATTCATTGATAAAAAAATGCCCGGAATCGAATTCGTAAAAATTGCATTTCTTACAAGTACATTCACTCCACAATTCAATCTCTTTGCTAGCTACGAAATCATCATATTTTCCATTTAAAATACTCATCTCGCAATTCAATTTCAATTTATCACCGTTATGCTTATAGGTTTCTACCAACCTAAAGTCGTTTCTTAAAATCGGTAGGAAAAGCTTAAGTATTTCCTCATTTTCTATAACTTTTTGATCAGTTCCGCCCAACTTGACTATCCTATCAATAAATTCTTCGTCAGAAAGCAAATGTAGCATTTCCTTTTCCACTTCGATATATGGAGGATATCTGCCGGACATAAATACATGGACAGGCTCTTGCTTTTCGTAATAAATTATTTTGCGGAGACTTTCATAAGCAAGCAAAGTTCCCATACTATGCCCAAATATTGCATAAGGAGTACCGTCCAATTCTTCACATATAATTCCATAGACATCCTCTATAGCCCCATTTATGCTTTTGTACAACGGCTCACTAAAACGCTTGCCTCTTCCGGAAAGCTCTATCGGCTTTAAATCTATCCTTTCATCCAGGAGTTTCCTCCAACTCATGTAAAACGCTGATGAGCCCCCTCCATAAGGTAAACAAAACTGTTTTATTTTTTCCAAACATTATACCCCCTAATTTATCTTATTATCAAACAAAATATAATACTGCATTTTGCAATATGTATTCAGAACTTCTTTTTCTTCATCGGAAAGATTCTCTGTATAACTACCGTCGCTTTTTTTATAAAATCTTCTGGTAATAACAGGCAATACAGACTTTATATCCTTTAAGTAATTAAAATAAGCCGAATGGTTAAATCCCAAATAATCGAGAAGCACTGTTCCCAAATAGTTTGCACTTATTGTGGGTGCTTCCCCCACAGGTAAATCTCTGCCTTGTTCTTTAAATAAAGCCTTTGCCGAATTATTACTCCAAATAAAGTAAGGAGTTTCATAAGTGTTTAAGTATTCATCAATTCCATAGGATGTTCCCACTTTGTAGTTCATAGCTTTATATCCTGCAAATTCACTTCCCAGGAATGGAAGGTGGTCACCGAAATACAGCAAAACTACCGGTTCATCCAAGTTTTCCAATTGCTCGGTCAAATATCCCAATGCCTCATCATTTTGCCTAAGTCCGCCTGCATAATTGTTTATTAAGTGATAATATTCCTCATCCACAGAACCGTTGTGTTTTAAAATCTCAGGATATCCAATGGGCTCATTCGGATAGGGGCCATGATTTTCTATGGTAACAGTAAAATTAAAATACGGATTTTCAGGATTTTCTTTCAGATGCTCCCGGAAATCTTTCAATAAAAACTTATAAGTATCCATATCGGATATATAGCCGGTAAGAGTCTTTGTATTTCGTTCAGTTATATCAACAGCAAAAAAACGTTTATCAAACCCGAAGTAATCGTATACATTAAATCTGTTATAAAACCATTGATAGCCCGGATGCAGTGCTGTTGTTTTGTACCCGATTTCCTCCAATACTCTGGCCAAAGAAAAGGTATCCTTACGTACATATGCCGAATATGTATCAGCCCCCCAGTTTGCAGCACTGATGCAAATACCGGTCAGAAATTCACATTCGGTAGATGCAGTACCGCCTCCGTAAACGCCGGTAACTATCTTACCGTGATAAGCATTTTTGAGAATTTTGTTATAATTCTCCAGAGGATTAATGTTATCATAAAATTCAATCCCGGGTATTCTATCAATATCAAAAAAGGCTTCGCTCATTATCGCAATAACGTGAGGTTTTTTGTTCTTCAACGAATCTAAGTTTGTCGAAACTTCAACAGCTCCTTTATTTTCAAAATTTTTCAGTACCTTTTTTGCCTCCTGGACCTGATACCCTTCCGGTGCTGTCAATTTCAATGTATTTGCCTTAAAAAGAAAGGAATACATAAAGCCCCTTGACCTTACTATATCCACTGAAGAATAAATAGTACCCTCAACTTTAAATTTATCATAAAACTTGCTATTTTTATAAACGGTATTATATAAACCAATTAAAACCAAAACAGAAATTATTGTTCCGGCTATTCTGAAGTACCACTTCGAAGGTTTTGATTTCAATATTAATAGCACAGCAACCGCACTAATTAAAAATAAAACTGTTACTATGATCAAATCGATATCTATCGGAAGCTCATTTATCTTTATAACTTTAGTAGATTCATTCCCAAGCAAAATATCTGCCGGTACAAATGGTTCATGCCTAAGGCTGATTTTAAAATAATTTATCATCTGCATAATTAAATAAAAACTGCCTGAAATCAGATATGAAACCCATATTCTTGATGTCAGGAAATAAATGCATAACATCATAAGCGTTATAGGTAATGTATTTAATAAAAATAAAACCGGTTGCACCAAATAAAGCAGCAAAACTTTGGATGAAAAAGCTGAAGAAATAAAAATTCCCATAACTGATACAACCAAGGACAAAGCAATAACAAGCAATATACTTTTCCAATTGCTTTCTGAATTAATTTTAGGTAAAAATAAAATTTTATTTGATTTTTTACAGCTATTCTTATCCATCTCAGCATCCTGCCTTTATCAAAATATGAATCATCTATGCTCGACCTTATACACTAGTGCCATATATTGAGCACTTTTAAATAATTTTTTTCAATTCGGTGTACATAATTCTACCTAAAAAAGTTTAAACAATTTTAACACATAATATATCTTTAAATCAATTGACCTCCACTCCGGTTTAGTCTCTTGTTTTATTGAATTTATGCAAATTATATGATAATATAAAGAAAAATGCAGAAAATTTTTATTTATGTCTTTTTTACTGCATGAATCATATATTCGATATAGTTTTATTTAAAACTTATATAATTTTTATAAATTAAATATTTTTTATTATAAAAAATTAGGGGATAACAACACAGCGTTTAATAAAGTAATTTTAGATAAGCATTATTCACCGTTATATTCATTCTATCTACATCCTGATATTAAATAATTTCCCTATTAATTTTACTAAACAACCAATTCCATTTATGATGCAGCATTTATATATTTATAGTTATATTAATAAGTTGATATTTTCGAAAACCAGACACTGCATATATTTCAAATTAAGGATACAAAACACTTTTTATAAAACGTATTTATATAATGTAATTTAATTTATTTATATTTTTATTAAATTCAATTAGATTTGCTGCATTTTAATTATTGTTTTTATACTCTTAATTGCGTATATAATTTTATTTAAATATTTTTAGGAGGAAAGATATATGAAAAAACTGATTATTTTTTCAGTCGTGCTGGTTTTGCTTGTTGCATTGTTGCCAACACCGGGGCTGCAAATTTCAGCAGAGACAACCAATGTCGGCGCACCGGATGACGACTGGCTTCATGTTGAAAACGGCTATATTGTTGACAAATATGGCAATAAGGTATGGCTGACCGGTGCCAACTGGTTCGGATTTAACTGCAGAGAAATGATGCTTCTGGATTCATACCACAGTGACATTATAGCCGACATACAAATTGTTGCAGACAAGGGTATAAACGTAGTCAGACTGCCGATTGCCACCGATCTTTTATATTCCTGGAGCAAAGGTATATACCCTATGTCCACAGATACCTCTTACAACAACCCGATTTTAGCTGGTTTGAACAGCTTCGAACTGTTTAACCTTATGCTGGAAAACTTTAAAAAAGTGGGAATCAAAGTTATTCTCGATGTACATAGTCCCGAAACCGATAACATGGGACATAACCATCCTCTTTGGTATAAAGGAGAAATAACTGAAGAAATATTTAAAGCTGCTTGGGTATGGGTAGCCAACTATTATAAAAATGACGATACAATTATCGGATTTGATTTAAAAAACGAACCCCATACCAATACCGGTACACTTAAATTTAAATCCCAAAGTGCCATCTGGGATGATTCCGATCACAAAAACAATTGGAAAAGAGTAGCCCAGGAAACTGCACTGGAAATATTGAAAGTACATCCCAATGTTTTAATATTTGTCGAAGGCGTTGAAATGTATCCTAAAGACGGCAAATGGGACGATGAATCCTTTGACACAAGTCCATGGACAGGAACCAACGATTATTACGGAAACTGGTGGGGCGGTAATTTAAGAGGAGTCAGAGATTATCCAATCGATTTGGGAAAATATCAAAGCCAGCTGGTTTATTCACCGCACGATTATGGTCCTATAGTATATGAGCAATCTTGGTTCGCAGGAGATTTCGTCACTGCCAGTGATGAAGAAGCCAAAAAAATACTTTATGAGCAGTGCTGGAGAGACAACTGGGCATATATTATGGAAGAAGGAATATCCCCGTTACTCCTCGGTGAATGGGGCGGAATAACTGAAGGCAATCACAAACTTCTTGACCTTAACCTTAAGTATTTAAGATGTATGAGGGATTTCATCCTTGAAAACAAATATAAACTCCATCACACTTTCTGGTGTATAAATATTGACTCAGCCGATACGGGCGGATTGTTTACCCGTGACGAGGGAACTCCATTCCCCGGTGGAAGAGATCTGAAGTGGAACGATAACAAATATGACAATTACTTATTACCTGTTTTGTGGAAAAATGAAGAGGGTAAATTCCAAGGCTTAGACCACGAAATACCTTTGGGTAAAAACGGTGTGCCATTGCCAAAAGGTACATCACCAGTAACACCGACAAAGACTCCTGTAACACCGACACCTACTTCAACACCTACACCTACTCCTTCAAACGTTATAAAAGGTGATATTAACGGAGACGGTGAAATAAACTCAATTGACTATGCAATATTGAAAAGTTATCTTCTCGGATTAACCAAAAACTTACCTGCGGAAGATGAACTTGCCGTTGCTGATTTGAATGGAGATAAAGAAATCAATTCCATTGACTATGCACTCTTGAAAATGTATCTTTTAGGTATGATAAAAGATTTCTCTTGATATAAGCCTAATCACAGAGCCATCCCAATCGGATGGCTCTTATTTATTTCACATTATTCTCTACCCTATTGTCTCTGTTTCCATATAGTTTTTAATTTTTTTATTCTTTTTGCTTCATTCAACACATTAAAATCCCAATTTTTATCATCTTTAGATACTATTAATACATTAAAGCCATATTGTATCCCATTTTGTTTTACAGAAATATCATCGTCAACATGCAAATCAATTCCGAATTTTGATGGTACTTTTGATGGCATTATTTCTTTTCGTGTTCCCTGAACCAATTCTTTATGAATTTTTTGATTTATAACACAACTCAGCCTTATACCGTAAACTCCAAACAGACGTTTAATATAACCTACACTTCTTTCCGATGTAGTATAAACACAAATATCAAATCCTAAGGATTTTAGCTCTTCACACAAAGCTTTCGTTCCTTTACGCAACTTTTCCTTAAAAAACAAAGCTCTGATAAACTTGACAGGCTTTTCATATTCAGCTTCTTTGTCTGTTAATATTAATGTATCATCCAAATCAAAAGAAATTTTCATAAAAGCTCTATATCACCCTATTTAAAAATAATCCAATCAGTATGGTATCATGCTGATAAATTTTTTCAGTGATATTTATTCGCTTCTGATTGATTAATCCCTTTATTAAAAAATTGATTTTTTTCTTCGGCTATTTAGTATATAAGCAGCAACAAATGATCCTAAAACTACGATAATATCTATCAAAATAACTTTCCAATTTCCTTCTGCTATGTTTTTAGGAATATTTATAATCGTCCCCAATACAAAGAAGGTAACAACAGAACCTAATATAATGAGAATAGCAATCTTCGATTTTTCTTTGAATCGGTCAGCACTAAATAAAAGAATATATATCACAACTAAAAGAAGCAAACCGGTCATAACTCTTTCTCCTTATAATTTCAGTATTTTTTTGCCGCAATCCAAAACATAAAAAATATTGATTTTGGAAATTTTAAAAATATTTTTTACAAATTAAATTTGAATTCATATACAATCCTGCCGTTCCCTGTAGCATGCAGCCAAATGCACTTAACTCCAAAATCCTTTAAATAAATATCATCTTTTTTAATATGCCTGTGGCAATTCCTTTATATCTGCATTCAGTAATATGTTTGAAAATGTTATCTGCTAAAACTGAGACCCTTCTTCACCGGGTACAAAATCTTTTAAATTTACAAGTGGTCTTTTTCCTCTATTTCCTTTTGTAGTTTTAAGTTGACCATCTTCATACTTTTTGATTGTATAATCCCCGGTAAGGAGATTATAATCCTCTTCATCAGCAGTTTCCATTGTAGCAGTACCGGTAAAATATGAACCTTTGGTAACTCCAATCAAATACCAGCCATCATCCTGATATTTGAATCTGTAATACAAATACCATCTATAATTGGAACCGCCATAAAACTCTAATAGCAGTGTACCCCTTTCTATTTTTATATCTTGAAAAGGATCTCCGAAAACTCCTCCCTGATTACGCAGCATTATAGCCTTATCGGATTTTATTGACAAAGAATATGTATTGTCACTGTTTCTAAAAGCAATTAACAAAGACCTTGGCGGAACATAGAATTCTTCTTTCGTTTGCTTATCTTCGCCTTCTATCACAAAAGCTTTATCTATTAAATCGTCTTGATTCAAATCTCCTTCAGCAATTGCAAGATTTCCGTCATTTTTTACCAGAACGTGCCACCCATCCGGTATAAACGGTAAAATATCCTCAAAATCAACACTGCTTTCTTCTGAAGATTCATTTTGCAATAAATCTTTGCTATCGTCATTTATATTAGTCTTTGGTGTGTTTTCTGCTATAGTTGCTGTTGGAGATAATGTTTTGTCACTTCCCGAAGTATCGGTTTTATTTGTACATCCGACTACCGAAAGCAAATAAAAAAATATTACTGCTGATATCATTATCTTTTTCATTCATTATCAATCCTTCCAATGTCGCTTGCCATCAAAAATTAATACTTTATACATTGCAAAAATCCTATATGTAACATCATATTAAGCTGTATTTCAGATGATGCTTGATTTAAGTCTCAAACATCCTTTATCGGTGTTGTTGCAATCTTTAAAAGCTTTATTATCACTAGCCTGATACTATCCTTCTTCTATATATTCTAACGTATACGGACACCAAATCATACACTTTTCGCATAAAGTACAGAGTTTTCTTGTTATAATTTCATCACGGGTAGTATCTATGCTCCATGTTTTGCCCAGTAAAGCTTTAGTGTCACACACATCCACACAGATATTGCAATTCCCGCATTTCGGTTCTTTAGGAATTTCACTCATGGTTTTGAAAGGAGCTGTGGTTAATACCTTTCCTAACAACAGTGCACAACCATATCGTTCAGTAACCAGAAGATTGTTTTTTCCTATAAAACCCAATCCCGCTCTGAGTGCAATAGTTTTATGCGGAAGAAGACCGACTTTCAACTTGGCTGCACTTTCGTACCCCTCTGCTTTTAACTGCTCAGCTAATTTTACAGCAAGAGCATCCATCTTGCGTTCAACACTAAGTACCTCTTTCTTTTTCGGTATTTGCCCGGCTTTTAGCGTGCTGATATACTCTTTAGACAGTGCTTTGCCAAAAAGAACTGCACAGGAGTAATCTTCAATAACATCTTCCGGTAACATAGAAATATCGACAAAATATACAAAGTCAGCACCTTTGCTTTTTATATACTGCTCCCACGTTTCATTCAGATTCATGTTATCTCCTTTCACATCTGTACCCATGAAATCACTTCCTAAAATAAACTTTTTGCTTTTATCTTAAGCTTATACACAACTATATCTCCTGCATAATTTGCACTTATAAATAATATCTCATCCTTTATTCCAGATGAGATATGTCGCCTTCCAATAAAAACTCGATTTTATTGTCCTTTACTTCAACTATAGTTAAACAAGTATCTCTCATAAACGGTGGATTCCATAAATACTTGATTTCTAAGTTTTTTATAATCATATATAAAGCTTTCAATACAACTGCATGGGCCACAATCAGTACATTATCACCGCCAGCATTTATAATATCATTCCAGGCTTTTTTTACCCTAATCAATACATCTTCAAAACTTTCGCCGTTCTCTTGAGGTTTAAATAGATGAGGTCTTTCCCAGAAGTTGGTATGCTGTTCAGGGTATAGTTCCCTCACTTTAGTGTGCTCCATACCTTCCCAAACTCCAAACCCATCTCTTTTAAAGATTCGACCTAAACAATTTTTGTATTCTTTTCCTCATTTATGTATTTTGCTGTATCAACAGCTCTTTTTAATGGACTCGTTTAAATAACATCAAAATTAACGTCTTTTAGCCTCTCCCCAAGCCTTTTGGCATTATCTATGCCCTTTTCAGTTAATTCCGAGTCCTTCCACCCTTGCATAACCCCTTTACATTCCACTCTGTTTCACCATGTCTTGTGATATATATTTTCATAGTGCACCTCATAAAATACTATTTTTCCAATGTCTTGTCTCAAAAGTTAGAGGGCATGAAAAAAGCTTTTCTGAGAGTTAAAATTCTATCTTAATGCTTTCCCCTTCAACTGCAATACCTTTAGAACGAATAATTTTCAACTTTTGTTCTTGAGAAAATCCAATGGTCTCACCATGCTTTAAAGTGACATCTCCTTCAACTACATATGACGCTACACAAACTAAAAAATTATATAAATCCTTTGGGCTTTCCTTAGTTTTTATAACCTCAATTTCATCTTTTCCGAACTTATTTAGCCCAACGGTATAACCGGATACTCTATCGCCATCCGGATATATACCGAAATATATCCAATTTAAAATGGGCAAGTATCCTTGTTTAATATCTTCCGCTACATCAATATAGAACTTTGACGGTATAACAGTAGGACTTTGATAAATTCCAATGGCATTATCCAATTTCAATAAAGAACAAGCTATTTTTGTAAATAGCAAATTCCTTTCTATAGCATCAGAACCATTCATAACTGCTAGAATTGCATGAGCTTTATGTGTTGATGTAACTTCCATTGCCTCTTTCCACAAGAAATTGTTCCTGGCATTGTTTTCAGCCTCATTATGGGGTATTGGCAAATCGATAAAAGTACAAGCTATACTCATCCCATCAACTTCAAATGCAAATACACTGTCTTTTGATTGCTTTTCTGAAAGTTTTATATTCCAATCCTTTTCTAAATTTGCATAGAATGCCTCCCAATCTACTTCTATCGAATTGAATAATATAAATCCGCATACCATATTTCCTGTTGAACTCTTGCTTTCGTTTTCCTTCTTTTTAAACCATCCCAAATTAAATTTCCCCTTTACTTTCTCGAATTAGCCAGGAATTTCTCAATTATTTCATTTCTTCTAGCAAAAAAAGCATCGGCATAAAACAATAAATCAACATATATGATAAACCTTAAATTCCTGTGTATGAAGTACAACATTTCACAGCTTTATATCATTATTCTATATTAACAACAGGGTATTTTTCATTTATTTTTTCACATAAAGTACCTGAATCCTTTATTTCTTTACACTCAGGCAAGTCACATTTTCATTATCAATATTCAAAATGTCTTCTTTATATACTTCATCCTTAGGTTTATCAAAAGTCTTTGTGCAAAACGCAGAACATTCCATAGCCATAATTAATAATAGAGCAATAAAAAAATCTCAGCTTAATTTGACTTCCTACTTACACGCTCTTGCCTGTAATCGGAAACTCCATCAATGTATTATACTACTTTAATTTATATACATAAGCATATATTTTCCATTTATTGAAGCCTTTCTAAATATCTCCTGAACCTCAACAAAATAACTCCAAACATAATCGGCATCATCATTGCTGTCAAACTGCGGATAAATTTCGTTTTCGGCAAGCTCTTCATAGTCGAATTTACTTTTAAACTCATCTTCTGTAATATCTTTTATTGCCTCATAGACTTCCTTAACTTCAGAAGGAGTTAAATATCTTGCCGGGCCATAACCTACATCTTCATCATTTATTTCAGTTCCACCAAGTACGGCATTGTAATAGGGAAGTTCCCCCTCCCAAGTTTGTCCGCAAAGTATGTAATGTATTGCATGCCAGGACTTGTCAATATCAAGATATTCATCATCGCTATGTTCAGTATCGTAAAGGAACTCTGAAATATCAATCTTACCCGATTTAATTCCGTTAATTGTTTCTTCATCCACCAATAAATAATTACCTATCATTGACATAAAAATGCCCCCATTCCAAATTATTTTCTTTATGGATTTATTGTAACAGATATTAATTACCTAAAACCACTTCTTTTCATAAGATAATGAAAAAGAGTCTTCATTAAATCTACTAATATCAAAGTCAATTATATCAGATATATCTTTCGATTCTCGTTTCTTACGAATCATTTCCCGAACTTCTTCCATTTGCTTGCTCAGTAAGCTGTTTTGCAATATTATACAACTCTTCATCGGCCTTTAAGCTATCAATTAGCCACTCCTTCATAACTTTACTTGAGTTACCGAGTGATAAATACCATGCTGCCAACTCTTTCTTTTCAATATCATTTATAACATTATCCAAATATCTAAAAAACTTGTTCTTATAATTTTCTAATCTTAACATTGTACCGCATACCGGTTCTTCCATTAGGTTCACCTCTTTGAGGCAGCATCAAATGACAACTGAATCATTTTTAAAACTTAGGTCGTACAACAATTTCATTCTTTATTAATGTATTACTCAAATTCTTAAGAAAAGTCTCTTATATAAAAGGAAAACAGTTATACACTTTTTTTAAAACCTTTTTCTTCATATATGTCTGCATATAACTCTTTAGCGGCCTTTCTGATTTCATCTGTCTGATGGCGAACTAAAATTCCATAAACATCTTCTTTTTGCCCTTTAACCTTTATTCTTATTTCATTTGCGAAAAAACTATGCTTTAATAAAATTCTTTCAATATCATCAATATAATACCTTTTCCACTTTGGACTGCCTTCATCGGTTAGAACTCTTGAGTTACCCACATTATCTTTTTCCAATCCTGAAAGCATTCCTGTAATTGTTCCTGCAAATGCCGGTGATGCCGACAATGATGAGAAAATACCGGCTGGTATCATTAAAACACCTTCTTTTGCAAAAACTACATGATAATTACTCCAAGTTGCTCCTAATGGACCAAATGTCGCACAGACATTCCATATGTTTTCCATAGAATGCTCCTCCCACCATTCGTCAGAATACTCACCTTTTGATATCATTATTAGAATATTATCATATTTTTCTGTTTCCAAATACTGATGACCGGATTGATTATCACTATGTTGTTCAAAACAAGAAATCCACCAGGCATAATCATCCCAATCACTTTTTTTAGCACCCCAATAAAAAATACCATCCTGTGAATTAAAAATAATAAACGATTCTCCTGTTACTACTTTAGCTATTATTTTTATATTAGAATACGCTTCAATAAAATCTAATTTATCAATTCTAACTTCATCACTCAATCCATTTGCCAAATCCATAAATAAACTCTGTAGCTTTTTTATATGATTTAGATTTCCGGAAAAAACTATCATCATATATTCATTTTTATAACCGGGAAAATAACCTAATTTCATTTTTTCATTCATAAACTATTCCTCTTAATTCTACATATTATTTTTTCTGATGTGTGCTGGACGCCAAATCCTAGCTACGAATTAATTTTCCAGCTTTTTTATAATTTTCTTCCACTTGTCGATATCGCAGATTATTTGGAATCTATCTATTAGATTTACATCATCTGCAATCGGCACATAGTTTTTCAATTTTATATTAAACTTAAAAACATCCTTCTTTATATTATAAAATTCTTCTAAAAAGCCTAACACTTTCGAAAATTTAGCTTCAAACGATACTTCATAACCATCACTGTGTTTAAATAGACTTAATTTGCTTTTCCAATTTAATATATGTTCTTTTGCTTCGTCAACATTATCTATATTCGATTCAGATACATATTCCAAAATATGTCTAAACAAAGCTTCCTCAAAATTGCTACCCCTTCCAGCTTCATTTAAGCAATCGATTCATCAAATGCTACCACTCTTAAAACTTATAACCAGTATATTCTTACAGTATCCTTATTATCTGACACTATCCATATTTTATCAAATATCAATTTATATCGTCCACATTTTTTCAACACTTTCCATAAAATAATATTTAATAAGACAAAAGTTTCAGAATTTTTCAGTACAAACTTAAATAAAAGCTTATACCTACTTTATTCACTATAACAAAGTAAATATAAGCTTTACATAAAAATCACCACATAAATTACACCTCATGCCGAAAAGCTCATTCCCCTGGTTTCAACTGAGTTGACAATACTTTTTATTTCTCTTAACCAGGAGTTTATGAACTCTGCACTATAACTCAAGCCTTCTCCCTTTTCGTTTCTGCATCTTTGCAAAACATAGAGTTTTGCTCCTCTTATTTGCTTTGCAATTTCCACTATATCGTCAACATTCAGCCCCGGTGCCAATGTTGTTCTAAATTCATAGTTAATGCCACTGTTTATAATCAAATCTACGCTTTTTTCAATATTGCCCAGTTCAACATCCGTTCTGCATATATCTTTGTATTTATATAGTGGAGCTTTAAAATCCATGGCAATATAGTCCACCAATCCTTTATCCAAACAGCTTTTCACCACTTCAGGATTGGTACCGTTGGTGTCAAGCTTTATAGGATACCCCAAACTTTTTACATGAGTCAGAAAGGGCAGGAGTCCCTTTTGGAGTGTTGGTTCTCCCCCACTCACAACAACTCCGTCAAGGAACCCCTTTCTGTTTTCCAAAAAGTTCAGCACATCATCGCAGCTAATTAACTTTTGGTATTTGTTATCCAATAAAATTCTGTTATGGCAGTAAAAACAGTCCATATTACAACCGGGAGTGAAAATAACTGCACTTATTTTTCCCGGATAATCTACAAAGGAATTTTTCTGCAATCCGCTTATCTTCATGAGATCTTCTCCGCCAATACAAATTTCTTTCTTCCCGAATACTCTTCCTTTTTTCCTGTATTATAGTTGGCCACAGGCCTTAAATATCCCGTAACCCTTGACCATACTTCGGTAATCTCACCGCAGTCAGGACAACTGAAATGTTCACCTTTTATGTATCCATGATTTTGACAAATACTAAAGGTAGGTGTAATTGAAATATAGGGAATTTTATAATTTATGAAAATCTTCTTTATAAGATTTTTGCAAGTTTCAATATCTTCAATGCTCTCTCCCAGATAAAGATGCTGAACTGTTCCGCCTGTATAAAGGGATTGCAATTCATCCTGCAGTTCCAATGCCTCAAATATGTCATCGGTATATTCAACCGGAAGCTGCGTCGAATTTGTATAATATGGATTTTCTTTTCCTGCAGTTATTATATCGGGATATTTCTGCCTGTCAATTTGCGCAAGCCTGTAAGAAGTGCTCTCCGCCGGAGTTGCTTCAAGATTGTAGAAATGTCCTGTTTCATTTTGGAACTCTACCAGTATTTCCCTTAGATAGTGCATTATCTCAATGGCAAATTCCTGGCCTTCCTTTGTTGTTATATCCTTACCCATAAAATTCAGCAAAGCCTCATTCATCCCGATTATACCGATGGTGCTAAAATGGTTGTACCAATATTGACCGTATCTTTCCTTGACATGCCTCAAATAATGTGTTGAATAGGGGTATAATCCGTTGTCCGACTGCTGCTCGATAATTTTTCTCTTAATCTCCAGAGAAGTCTTTCCGATGTTTGCCATTCTCCATAGCCTTGCTTTAAATTCGCTAACTGATTTAGAGAGATAACCTATTCTGGCAAGATTTATGGTAAATACTCCAATAGACCCGGTCAGTGGATTGCTTCCAAACAAACCTCCGCCTCTTTTCCTCAATTCCGATGTATCAAGGCGCAGGCGGCAGCACATTGAAACTGCATCCTCCGGAGAAAGGTCGGAGTTAACATAGTTTGCAAAGTACGGAATCCCGTATTTACAGGTTATTTTCATAAATTCATCCACCACAGGATTATTCCAGTCAAAATTTTTGGTTATATTGATTGTTGGGATCGGGAAAGTAAATACTCTCCCCTTTGCGTCGCCTTCAAGCATTACTTCACAGAAAGCCCTGTTGAACATGTCCATTTCCGCCTGAAATTCCTTGTAGGTTTTATCCATATACTTTCCACCGATAATAACCGGCTCGTCCTTAAGTGTATTTGGCACTGTTATATCAAAAGTCAGGTTTGAAAACGGACTTTGAAATCCTACCCTTGTGGGTACATTTATATTAAATATAAACTCCTGAATACACTGTTTTACCTCATTATAAGTCATGTTATCGTAATATATAAAAGGTGCGCAGTATGTATCAATACTGGACCATGCTTGCGCTCCTGCAGTTTCACCTTGAGTTGTGAAAGTTGAATTTACAATCTGTCCTAAAAAGGATCTTAAATGCTTTGCAGGCTTACTTTCCACTTTTCCTTCAACACCGCCAAAACCATCCAGTAAAAGCTGTCTTAAATCCCATCCTGCGCAATAGGGTCCGAAAAAACCCAAATCATGAATGTGACAGTCACCATTTTCATGGGCTTCCCGTACCTCTGCAGGATATATTTCATAGAGCCAGTATTTCTTTGTAAAGCTTTCCCTTATATAATTGTTGAGTCCGTTGACACTTTTCTGTGCATTGGCATTCTCCTTAATATTCCAATCCTTATCACCGAGGTAGTTAGTAAACATATCTATTGTTGCGTCTACCAATGCATTAAAATTTCTGGCACTTTTGCGCTTTTCCCTGTACAATATGTAAGCTTTTGCTGTTTTGGCATGTCCGTTCTCGATTAAAACCTTTTCTACAATGTCCTGTACCTCTTCAACTGTGGGTGCCCTATCCTTGTACATAATTTCTGTCAGATCCAGAACTTGTCTGCATAGAGCTTCCGCTTTTTCAAAATCGTCGCCTCCACAAGCCGATGCTGCTTTGAAAATTGCCCAGGTGATTTTCTCCGGCCGGAACTTCTCTTCTCTTCCGTTTCTCTTAATAATCGTCTTAATCATAAAAGAACATCTCCCATTATTATTTTTCTTGTGCAGCTAATGCTTTTATCAATAGTTCTTATATTATTCATTTTTTACAAATATGAGATATATTAGTAATGCAAAATAACAATTTTTTAAGAATATAAAGTTTATTTAGGAAAAACCGGCTAGCAGAAAAGCTGACAAAAATATAAGAATTTTTGTGTAATAAATTTTGAATTTAATTTAAATATTACTGACTTTGCAAAACACTCTATTCCCTCTGTCTGATAAAAAGACATGAAAAACGAAACAACTAAAAACACGATTGTCGTGAAATTTGTGACGGGAACCTACGGGTTTAAACCTTCTTTCCCTAAAAAACAGCATAAAATTATAAAAATATCTCAACTACATTTTGTTATTACAATTTTAACACACACAAGATGTAGTGTCAATATATAAAATTACAATATTTTCATTAATCAAATTTTTTACTTATTATAAAGTTCATTTCTGCAACAAACATTTCAGAATTTAATCTTGCTTTCAATTCCATTAAAGTTTCAATGTTATAAATATATAACACAACAAAAGTCATCAACGATAGTTAACCCTAAATACAAAAACTACCCCTGTTGAAGCATTTGACTTTTACACACCTTATAGTAAAATTCAATATTATCTTCATTGCCATTCATAACTCTCTTGTACACCTTTATAATTGGATAACACTCAAAACAATTTAATCTGACAGCAAGAAGTTTTTCAGCATTTATCGTCCATTCACCACCTATATTTTTAATAATCAGTTCGCCAAGATAACTTCCAATTATCCTTGAAACTTTATCAATATTTTCTTCTTTTATATTTTTGTTTGAAATAATTTGCCGATAAATAATTTCGCATAATTGTTCAACCTTCTCAACACTTTTCTCACTATAATCCAACTTAATATTATACATCTGAGCCAATCCAAAAACATGGCTTGACCAATCATCAATTATGCTTTGCAATGAACTATCTGCCATTTTCATAGCCTCCAAAATTAATATTTCGAAGCTTTTCTTACTAAACTGCACCCATGAACGCAATTACAGTTAAGACTTGCCGTATAAGACACCGATGAATCGGACATATAAGGAATATCCATGAACTGCATAAGCCCGACGAATTGATGTTGGAAGTATAACCTAATATCCATACTCCAGTAAATGCTTTCTATTGATTCGCACTTACACAAATGGACTTGTTAGCTGAAGTGCATCAGGCCCGCGAAGCTGTAGTTCCTCCTATGGACTCTTTAATGGCTTTTCATAACCAATTTAAGCATACTGTTTCCTGCTTTCAAATACTCTTTTTTCCCTATTCCTAAAAAACCTTTTTTTACTATTATATTATAAATATAATCAAATGAACCTATCCATTCAGGTCGCTTGTAATCTTTAAAACATAAATCAAATTCTTGTATTACAATTCTATGCAGTAATGGTTCAATATTAATCTTATTTTCTATGTGAACATATGGAAATATTTCTCTTATTTTACTTATGGGGTCATATTCCGCTTCTTCAAAATCCAATTGTTCTTCAAAATCTAATGGAACTATTGAAATTGAGCCATTTTCATATATAACATCAACTATCCTACGGTTATTATGTATTTTCACTACTTCTCCCTTATCACAAATACATGCCATATCCAGTTCATCATCATCCGATACATAACCGAATACCTTTGTATATAATATATCAGATAACTTATGCGCAAAATTCAAAGTTCCATGAATTCCTTGAACTCCAAATTTATTCTTGCCAAGCCAAATACTAAGATCATTATATTTTGAGAGTGATTGCTTTAACTCATCACTCAAATGATAGTCATTTAAGTAACTGCTGAAATGATCAAACATTTTTCTTGATTTCCCGACAGTCAAATGATATAGATTATTTTTTTCATCAAAATATAGATACCATTTGAACTCTTGTCCTATAGTCTTTAATTTAGACCAATCACATTCTTCCCTGATAATATATCCGGAAATCGTATAACCCATTGTCTCCTCCTAAAGCGATTTTATCTGCGCTTGCTTTATACCCTTAAAAAGTATCATGTATCCGTTCTTTTGCTTTATGTTTTTTTAAAAGAATTATTGAAACTACTAGCAAAATCCCACCTACAGAACCAAATAAAACAGCCTGGCGAAATTGATTTCCTTTTAATGTTACGTTTGTAGGCTTGCTCTTTTGATAATATATTTCAACACTATCTCCAACAGCCATACCCTCAACATAAGTATCAAGCGAAGCAACATATTGTGGACCACCAGGTATACTAAATAAAACCAAAACTTCATGTCCTCTTTTTTGTTGTTTAATACTAACAATATGAGCTGTAGTCTGATAATAATTATTCGAGATATTTCTCTCAATAATTTTTACCATATTGGGAATAAAGCCTGCCACCAAAATTGTAATGCTAATAATAATAAAAAAAATACCAATTCCAAATCTTCTAAATATCTCGTACTTAATCTTCATAGCAACCCCCTTAATTTAAAAACCATTTCAAAACTCTGATCTTCTCAAATCCATTCTTTATTTTGGCCTTAACGCAAATGGACATGTAGCTTAAGTCCGTCGGAATTATACTTTAAAATTCTTCTTAAGTTATTTCTGAAATCAGCTATTAATCAAAAAAGTCAACCTCTATATTTCATTCCGGTTCCTTACAAAACAATGAAGATATTATGCCAACTATTTGTCCTATCCCCATCACCATAAATATCAATCCACGGAAATCCAAAAAATCTCCTGTAGGAGGTTGCTTAATTTCATACCAAGTATAAATTGATGTATAAGAGAAATTCAAAACAAATGATAAAATCAAGTACAACTTAATTCAATATACATTCACATATTCCAGAAACCTGGAAGTAAGTAACATAGCACCAACCGGCCCTATTATCCAGGAGAAGAAAAACACTCCCGGAATTTCTATATTAAGTACTGCTGGTATTCCCATCCCCAATATTAAATAGCATATAATCATTAAAATATGTGAAATAAAAAAATAAATTATTATCATAATCAAAACCTTTTATAAAATTCAATTAGCCTTGTATCAAGTGCATTGAGAAAATTCTTAGTTTACCGGCAGATAATCAATAGCCGCTATGCTATGCCTCCAAGAGTTTATTGGCAAGCTTTACAGCGCTATAGGCATCTTCCGAATACCCGTCAGCTCCAATTTCTTTTGCAAAACTTTCAGTCACCACTGCACCGCCCACCATGAATTTAGCCTTCAATCCTTCTTTCTTTGCCAGTTCTATTACCGTCTTCATCTCCATCATCGTTGTAGTCATCAATGCAGACAATCCTATAATTTCAGCCTTCTTCTCTTTTGCCGCATTTATAATTTCCTCGGCCGGCACGTCTTTTCCGAGATCATATACTTCAAATCCATAGTTTCTCAACATCAAGGCAACAATGTTCTTGCCAATGTCATGTATATCGCCTTTTACTGTGGCAATTACAATTCTGGCTTTTGCTTTTTCAGCCGTTTCATCTTTTTTCAGCAAAGGCTCAACCAAGCCAAAAGCTTCCTTCATAGTCTCGGCACTTTGTATTAGCTGAGGCAAAAAGTATTCCTTTTTATCATAGAGGTCTCCCACATGATTTATGGCAGGTATCAGGCAGTTATCTACCAGGTAGGATGCCTCGTAACCTTCTTTTAATGCTGTCTCAATATGTAACTTTATATTTTCCCTGTCTCCTCCAACAACAGCACCATAAATTCTTTCGGTTACACTCTGCTCTGCTTTTTTAGTTTGAACCGGTTTCTCTTTTGTGCTGCCTCCAAAATATTCAATATATTTTAAGCTGTTTTTATCTTTTCCGGTCAGGACATCTCCTGCCATCTTAATGCTCATTAACGTATCGCTCGATGGATTTAATATAGCCATTGTCAGTCCTTTTCCCATTGCCATGGCAAGGAAAGCACTATTCACCCAGCTTCTTTCAGGCAAACCGAAGGATACATTGGAAAGCCCAAGTATTGTATTGCACCCAAAAGTATTTGTACTCCAATCTATTACTTTCAAGGTCTCCAAAGCAGCCTTTTGGTCTGAAGCCACCGTCATAACCAAACCGTCTATAACAATATCCTTCTTTTCATAGCCATACTTTTTCGCTCTTTCATATACTTCATTTATAATAGTATACCTCTCCTCGGCAGTTGCAGGCACTCCTTCATCGCTCAACGGCAGCAGAATAAACATCGCCCCGTATTTGGCAGCAACCGGTAAAAGTTTCTCCAGCTTCGCTTTTTCTGCCGATATGGAATTTATAAGAGCCCTTCCCGGATATATTCTAAGAGCTGCCTCCAATACTTCCGGTGAAGATGAATCAAGACATAAAGGGGTACTAACCATAGATACAAGAAGCTCTACAATTTTAACCATGGTCTCCTTTTCATCTATCCCGGGCATGCCCACATTAACATCCAATACTTTTGCACCTTTTTCCACCTGTTCCAGTGCAAGATCGGTAACTAAAGAGGTTTTTCCCTCCTTAAGTTCCTCCTGAAGTTTTTTCTTTCCTGTAGGGTTAATTCTCTCGCCTACAACTACTGTCGGCTGATTTGTCCCTAAAAAAACAGTACTTCTTGCCGAAGTAATTGCACTAACCTTTTCAGGCTCGATTTTAAGCGGTTTTAGTCCTTTAAGATTCTTCTTTATCTCTGCAATGTATAAAGGAGAAGTTCCGCAGCATCCTCCAAGAAGATTTACACCGCTTTTTACAAGCTCTTCCACATAAGTTCCGTATTCTTCAACGCCCATATCAAATACTGTTTTCCCGTCAACCAGTTTTGGAAGACCGGCATTAGGCTTTGCCAATAGCGGAACTAAAGCATAGGGCTTCATAGCCCTGATTATTTCAATCATAGCTTTAGGCCCTGTGGAACAGTTACATCCCACCGCATCGGCCCCAAGACTTTGCAGTGTTATTAATGCCGTTAACGGATCAGTCCCCATTAAGGTTTTTCCGCTTTCCTCAAAGGTCATGCTCACACAGACAGGAAGGTCACAGCTCTCCTTTACGGCAATAAGTGCCGCTCTTGCCTCCTGTATATCCATCATTGTCTCAATTACAAAGAAATCTACTCCGCCTTCCAAAAGACCTTTTACCTGCTCTTTATACACTTCTACGCAAGTTTCAAAATCCATATCTCCAAAAGGCTTTATAAACTTGCCGGTAGGTGCTAAATCTCCTGCAACAAAAGCTTTATCTCCGACGGCTTTTTTAGAGAGTCTTGCCAATTCAGCATTCATCTCAACAACTTTATCCTTAAGCCCGAAAGCCTCCAGCTTTATTCTATTTGCACCAAAAGTGCAAGTATATACTGCATTAGAACCTGCTTTTACATATTCTCTCTGTACATCCAATATAACATCCGGATTTTCGATAACCCATTTTTCCGGACATACACCTTTTGGCATACCCCTTTTTTGAAGTTCTGTTCCGGTAGCACCATCCAAAATCATTATGTTTTCCTTTAAAAATTCAAAAAACTGTTGCCTGTTCATCTATTCAATCCCCTCTATTCCAGCTATTGCAATTACAGATTTTTCCGGTACCAGCATATACCTTTCGGTAATACTTAATCCGAGCTTTTCCAGTCCTAAAGCATCAAAAATCTTCTTTTGATTAAACAACGGAAGATCTCCGTATCCAGGACTGTATCGCATTTTTGTGAGAGTTTTTCCCTCTCTTCTGATCAAATTGTTTATATAGTCAACCATCCAGTCTAAAGCTGCATCTGCTGTCTCCGATGCCACAGCATCTAAAACAACACCAAAGGATGCATTACCATTTTCGACCTCGTAATGGATTTTATCGGTTATCTCTCTTCCAACGGTAGATGCCATTAAAACAACCTCAATACTGTTATTTAAAAGCTTTGCAAGACCTGTACCTTCAAACGTCAATCCATTCTCAAGCTTAACATACTTATCGTTTTTTTCTATAATGGCATACCTTCCGAAAATCCCCCGGGTTTTGCACATTAGAAAACCTTCATTTATCATCCTGTTTAACTTCTTTTTATACTCTTCATCCAAAACCGTTTTGGTCTTTCTATAACCAAGCCTTGTAAGAATCATGCCTTCACTCGGTCTTGAAGGAATATACTCAAAATACTTAAGCTTACCGCTGTCATACACTTTTATGCATCTCCCGTTGATTTACTTGCATTCCTAAAAAAATCCATGTAGTAAATATTATATATTAATATACCAAAAAATCAATCTATTTAACTTTACAGGAAATAACGCTGTTTAAAAACCAATACCTTGTATACACATAAGAGACAAAAACCGGTACAAATCATCAACAATTTTCTGGAATTATCATAATCTTGAATATTTTTAGTCTTATTGAAAAAAAATACTATTGTACTCAATAAGCTACAAATATTAAAAATTGAAAGGAGACTGTGTATGACACAACTGAACCAACAAGAACTTCAAAATTTAAGGCATCTTATAGGTTCCCACGAAACTGCGGCTAAAAAGTTAGAAGCTTATGCCCAGCAAGCTACAGACCCACAGGTAAAACAATTGTTCCAAAAATCTGCCCAGGATGCAAGAAACACAAAAGACCAGTTAATGTCATTCTTGAACTAAGGAGGAATTGAACATGCAAGATAAAGAAATGGTAAACGATCTGTTATCGCAAATAAACAGCAGTATTACAGGATATGCAAATGTAATATCCCAGACTGAAAACCCTCAACTTCGTCAAACTATACAGCAGATAAGAAACAATTGTGAAACTTTCCAATACGATTTGTTTAAACTGGCTCAACAAAAAGGTTACTATCAACCTGCTCAAAGAGCAAGCCAAGAAGATATAATGGTGGTTAAAAACCAGTTAAGCAACAGCTAAAATAATAATCCCAAATTTCCTATCACAAATCATTTGCTATAAAGCAAATTATAAAGATCTATTAGCAAAGTTAAAATCCATATTTATTTCAAAAAGGCTGAAAAGTTAAAAAAGCTTTTCAGCCTTAATATTTTCAATTAAAGATAAGGAAGTTAAAACATTATTTCATAACTTACATTTCCATAAGAAGCTGTTCGTATAAATCATGTATTTCTTCATATACTTCCAAATCTCTTGCCTCATATTCTTCAAGAAACTCTTCAAGTTCTTCCAAATCGTTTATTTTTATATCCATATCCGCTTCCTCAAGTATTTGGTTAATTTCATCGAAAATTTCCCTGGTGTCCATGCTTTCACCTCCTTTATCTAATCAGGCAGCTGTCTTCTATATGCCTCATTTGATATATTATCCATATCATCCACAATTCCCTGCCTGTCCAATTCATTGGTATAGTACTCCTCATAGTCATAATAACCGCCCATATCCTGCGGTGTATCCGACGAACCGTATTTAACAAGGTCAAACAATTGATCCATTCCTTCAAATTCGTCATCTTCCCTTTTGTTTAAATATTTCCTTCCGAAAGGTGCATCCCATATAAGTTCCTCTACAGGTCTCTGCCTGTTTAAGTTTGCCATTGACAACTCCTTGCTGGTCTCACAATCTATACACAACCTGGTATACGGCAAAGCTTCAAGTCTTTCTTTTTCTATTTCCTGACCGCAAAATTCACATTTACCGAAAGTTCCGTCATAAATTCTTCCCAAAGCATCATATACTTCTCTGAGTAAATATTCCTCATGCACTACCAATGCGTTGTTTAACTGTGCATGAAAAAGGTCCGTTCCCAAATCTGCCGGATGATTGTCGTAATTGGAAAGTTCATCAGGATCATCTTTTTGTTGTTCCCCTATTCCATGGCTTTTCATAGAATTTATTGTTCCTTCTATACCTTTTTTTTGTTCGTTAAGTTTGTTTTTGAAGAATTCCATTTGTAATTCATCCATTTCAGGGGCCCTCCTTAAAATAAAAAAATACTTTAATATATTCCAGGATACAGTTAATAATTTTTGAAAATAATGTTGATAAATTAATTGAAACTTTGTATTTTTATAATATAATTAATAAAGTATAGTAAAATACTATAAAAATTATTTTATATCATTATGTTTATACAAAACATCAATTTTTATAGGAGGTTTATCATGGAATACAATGTTGATATAGGAGTTTTTGGCGGTTCCGGTTTTTACTCTTTTTTAGAAAACGTGGAAGAAGTTGAAATAGATACACCCTATGGAAAACCCAGTGACAAATTTGCAATTGCAACCTTTGAAGGAAAGAAAATAGCATTTTTGCCCCGTCATGGCAAAAATCATCAATTCCCGCCTCATATGATAAACTACAGAGCAAACCTGTATGCCATGAAACAGCTTGGGGTAAAAAAGATTTTGGCTCCCACTGCATCAGGAAGCCTTAAGCCGGAAATAAAACCCGGTGATTTTGTAGTATGCGATCAGTTTGTTGACAGAACTTCAGGCCGCAAAGATACTTTTTTTGACGGACCTGAAACCAAGCATCCCAGCGCTGCACATCCTTATTGTCCTGAGCTTCGAAAATTAGCAATTCAAGCAGGAAAAGACTTGGGAATAACAATACACGAAAAAGGAACAGTAGTAGTAATACAAGGTCCCCGTTTTTCTACCGTAGCTGAAAGCCGTTGGTTCAGTAAGATGGGCTGGGACGTAATAAACATGACCCAATATCCTGAATGCTATTTAGCCAGAGAATTAGGCATTTGCTATGTCAACATTTCCTTAATTACCGATTACGACGCAGGTTTGGAAGGTCGCGACGATATCGCGCCCGTTACCGAAGAAGAAGTATTAAAGGTATTTGCTCAAAATAATGAAAAGGTAAAAAAATTATTGTTTGAAGTAATAAAGAGAATTGATTTATCCGGCGACAAATGCAAATGCTGTTGCTAATGTCTGCCAATATTATTTTTATACATTATTAAATTCATGATAAAAACAGGAGAAGAAGTATGAGACCTTTGGAATATTGTAACGGTGTATTAAAGCTTGTAGATCAGACAAAACTGCCGCTGGAAAAAAAGATAGTTGAGCTTTCTACTTATGAAGAAATAGCTGATGCCATTAAAAAAATGACAGTAAGAGGTGCCCCGGCCATAGGAGTTACTGCTGTTTACGGGGTGGTAGTTGCTGCCAACTCCATCAACACTTCCTCGAAGGATGAGTTTTTTGAAGAATTGAAAAAGGCCTGTGACCTGATTAAGAGCACCCGTCCGACAGCGGTAAACCTGTTCTGGGCCGTTGACAGAGTATATAATAAAGCTGTTTCAAATAAGGACAAGTCCATTGAACAAATTCGGGAAATAATTGAAGCCGAGGCCCGGCTTATGGAAAAGGAAGATATCGAATCCAACAGGGCAATAGGCAAATACGGAAATGAATTAATAAAGCAAAACTATACAATACTTACTCATTGCAATGCCGGTGCATTAGCCACTTGTGACTACGGCACTGCCTTAGGTGTTATTCGTGCAGCCCATGAAGCAGGTAAAAATATAAGTGTATTTGCCGATGAGACAAGACCGTATCTTCAGGGTTCAAGGTTGACTGTATGGGAACTCATGGAAGACAATATACCCGTTACTCTCATATGTGACAATATGGCAGGGCATTTCATGAAAGAAGGCGTTATTGACTGTGTGATTGTCGGTGCAGACAGGATTGCGTTAAACGGCGATACTGCAAATAAAATAGGAACATATTCGTTATCCGTCCTTGCCAAAGAAAACAACATTCCCTTTTACGTTGCAGCACCGATTTCCACAATCGATTTTTCTATAGAATCCGGTGAGCAAATCCCGATAGAGGAACGAAACAGCGAAGAGGTAACCCATATAAAAGGCATAAGAATAGCACCGGAAGGCATAAAAGTGAGGAATCCTGCTTTTGACGTTACACCTAATAAATATATCACTGCAATAATTACCGACAAGGGAATTATATATCCTCCTTATAAAGAAAATATAATTAAACTTAAGGAGGCTTAGTATTTTCCCTTGACTTAAAATATATTGTTTATTTGCTATTAACAGTTGAAAAAATTCGGAAGAAATATTGTAAAGGAAGTTGTAGTAAAATTAGTCAAAATTTTAAGCGTGTTGGTAAGTTACCGACACGCTTTACTTTTCTACCTTCAACCTTATTCTTTAAGATCTGCTATTGCTCTTTTTATAAGAGCCTCGTCATCAATAGTGCATTGAACTACTTCCCCGATTTTTTTCCTCGGGAGTATAAAGGTAAGTTTATTGCCCTTTATCTTTTTATCGTAAAACATCTGATTGTATACCTTATCCACATCTATATTCTCAAGCTTTACCGGAAGCCCGATTTTCATAAGTGTATTTTTGACTTTGTCCACCAAATCGGATTCAATCATTTCAAGATATTGCGCCATTCTGAATGCTGCCACCATTCCCAATGAAACACATTCCCCATGTAGAAGCTCAAAATTCATAACGGTTTCTATAGCGTGTCCGATGGTATGTCCAAAGTTCAGATTAGCCCTCAGCCCGCTTTCCCTTTCATCCTTTTCAACCACACTTCCCTTTATAGAGCAGTTAATCTTTGTAATATATTGCAAAACACTCTCGTCGAAACTGAATATTTTATTTACATTATAATCGATATAGTCAAAAAATTCAGCATCTTGTATAATTCCGTGTTTTACTACTTCTGCAAGCCCTGCTTGCAGTTCTCTTTTAGGCAGAGTTCTCAATGTATTAATATTTATATAAACAAACTTAGGCTGATAAAAAGCTCCAATAATATTTTTGCTGCCATTGAAATCTACTCCCACTTTGCCGCCAACACTGCTGTCCGACTGTGCAAGCAGTGATGTGGGAATTTGAACAAAATTGATACCTCTCAAAAACGTAGCAGCAGCAAATCCTGTTATATCACCAACCACTCCGCCGCCTAAAGCTACAAGAGTGGAATTTCTGTCCAATTTCAGGCTTATTAAATATTCGTAAATATCTCTGATAGTATCAAGATTTTTGCTCTTTTCTCCTGCCGGAATGACATATTTAAACACTTCGCCTTCATAGTTTCTTAATGCATCAATACATTGCTGCGACTGATATTTATCTACATTGCTGTCAGTTATTACAACCAGTTTCCCATTTATTTTTGCATTATCCAAACTACTTTTTAAATCACTGTAGTCGGTTGTTATGTATATCGGATAACTTCTCTCTTTTAAATTTATATTTAGCTTAATCACTATCTCAAGTCACTCCTTAATATTAACACAATCTGCTGTATTAAAAGAATTAGCTGTATCAAGATCCTGGTCATCAATCACAGATCTTAATGCTTCCAGCTGGGAATGAAGAAGAGCTTCTGCTTTACTCTTATAAATATGAAGCCGTTTTTTTGTCTCTTCATATTCATATTTTATTCTCATAACTTCCTGATTGGCTTCATTAATTATTTTCTGAGCTTTTAACTCTGCCTCTTTTATAATATTTTCCGCTTTCAGATACCCGTTTTTCTTTATGTCTTCGCTGGTTTTCTGGGCAATAATTAAAGTGTTCTGAAGAGATTCTTCTATATTTTTGTAATGCTGTATTGCCTGATTCAAAGCTTCCAGCTTGTCCTTAAGCTCTCTGTTTTCATGGATATAAGCAGTATAATCCTCTATAATTTTATCTAGTACCTCGTTTACCATATCCTCACTATATCCACGTATACTCCTTTTGAAAGTAAGGTTTTGCAAATCGTTGGGAGTATAATTCATTCATAAGCACCTCTTTTATATAAATTTCTTTAAATATACACTTATCCTGTCTTTTTTAGTGGTTCCTCCAATTTCCTGCACCAAGACTCGGCCCTTCCCTCTTATAGAAATCAGGTCACCCTCCTTAACACTTTTCTTAAGGCTGGTAGTGGTTTCCCAATTCAGGTTGACCTTTTCTGCCCGGATATATTCCTGAACTTTACTTCTTGACATGCCAAAACCTGCACTTGCAACAGAATCAAGCCTTAAAGAAGCAACCGTTGTCCGTATCTCCTTGACTTTTTGCTCCCGTGCCTGAAGGCTGTCAAGACCGACATAATCCAGTTCAACTTTTATATTTCCCACTTTTTCGAGATTGTATTTTATGTAATCAGCAACATCGTTTTCGACAATTACCAAACAGTGCTCATCCTTAATAAGAATATCGCCAATTTTCTCCCTTTTAATTCCTAACCCTATCAAAGAGCCAAGGTAATCTCTGTGTGAAACACTTCCCCGACTCATTAGACTAATTTTCAGCACTTTAAAAAAACCGGTTAAATCCGGTTCATAATCTATCGGCATATTTCTAGGGCAGAAAACCACAACAGCCCTTTCTGCCCCTTCATATCCTCCATAGAATAAAAAATTATCAATTTCGGTCGAATTAAGACATGCCGATACAACATTTTGCATACGTGGATCCAAAAAGTCAGTAACCGTAACTTTTCCAGTTTTCTCAGCCAGATAAAACTTGTCCAGAACTTTTGCAACAACTAATCTATCTTCACTTTTAGATACCTTTTTTAATATTTCTTCTTTGTTCATAGTCTAGCAACCATTAATCAGTAAAAAATCAAAATTTTCAGCGATATCAATATATTGTTCAGGCATTAGCCTTACATATAACTCATTAAAACACTAAACAACAACCTTCTTACTGCTTCAATAAGCAAGTAGACAATCAATGGTGAAAAATCCAGCATAGAATTTCTACCAAAAGAAGATTTCGCAATCAAATCTCTAACCGGACTCAAAATAGGCTCAGTTATCTGGTTCAGTAATTCTATTATAGGATTATCTCTCGGCAAATTAGGAATCCATGATAAAACCGCTCGTATTACCAATGCCCATTCTATTACCAACAATAGTATGTCCAGTGCTTTTATAAGATTATACATTTATATCCTCCATTATTTTGCCCAAGGGAAAGCTGTCTTATTTGACATCTCTCCTTTTAAATCCCCCATAATGTCAACATTATGCGGAGCAACAATAAATATTTCATTGGAAACCTTCTGTATAGATCCATCCAAGGCATAAACCGAACCGCTCAGGAAATCGATAATACGCTGAGCCAGATCTTTTTCCAATCCTTCAAGATTAATAACTATTGGCTTTTTGTTTTTCAAGTGATCACAGATGTCCTGTGCATCATTAAAATTCTCAGGTTGAACGACAACTACTTTAAACTGTGCTGAGGAGTGGATGTTAACAACTTTACCAGTTGAAGACCTCCTGTTGATAGTTTGAATAAATTGAGGCTTTTCATATTCTTCAGTTTCTTCCTCTTCCTTCTCTAATAATTCTTCGTCCTCTTCTTCAGTCTCCCAACCTACAAAATTGAGAACCTTGTTAAATAACTTTGACATTAAAAATACCTCCTCTTTATCTTTTGTGCAATTTCACTATATGTACTTACGTTCTCCAAACAACGCTGTACCAATTCTCACTATATTGGCGCCTTCTTCTATAGCCACTTCAAAGTCATTACTCATGCCCATAGAAAGATATTCCATATTTATATTATTAATATTTTCCTTTTCAATGTCAATAGACAATTTTCTCAAACCGGAAAAAACGTATCTTACAGCTTCCGGATTTGTAGTATAAGGAGCAATAGTCATAAGACCCCTAACCCTTAAATTTTCAAGCTCAGATATCTTTCGTATCAACTCTAAAGCATCCTGCGCTGCAGCTCCAAATTTAGACTGTTCACCGGAAATATTAACTTGTACCAATATATCAACCTTTTTCCCTATCTTTTGGGCTCTGGTATTTATCTCTGCAGCTAAACTATATCTGTCCACCGAATGGATCAATTTAACTTTGTCAACAATATACTTAACTTTATTGGTCTGCAAATGTCCAATTAAATGCCAATTGCAATCTCTATTAATTATATCGTACTTTTGTACCAATTCCTGAACCCTATTTTCTCCTAATTCTGTGATTCCTTCATCAATTGCCTTTATAATTTTTTCCGGTTCAACGGTCTTAGAGACTGCCACCAGCATAATATCTTCAGCTTTTCTTCCGCTTTTTGCTGCAGCTTTTTCAATTCTCTCCCTTATAATTTCCAGATTTCTTTTGATATAATCATATTGTCCGCTCATCAGTTTATTGTCTGCCCTTCCTCTATATTAATTGGATTAACAACATAACTAGAATATAAACTGACACTATAATAATTTTCTTTATTTGAATCTATATTTTTATTGTCTATATTTTTAATTATAGCAAATTCTTCATTTTTTCCAACCATCTCAACCTTGACAAACCTGGCACGATTGGCTTTAACCAGGCAAATTTCCGCTATTTTATTTTTTTCATCAATATTCCTAAGGCTCCTCAAAGGCACTTTAAGGCCGCTGTATTGATTTTTTATCAAATCAATATTTATTTTTCTGAAAGGTGCCGTTTCACTTATGGCATTACTTACTTTTACAGCAACTATGCTTTTTCCGTCCATATTATTTGACCGGTAAAAAACACTTCCGCTTACAACTTTCCCAAAATCGTTCAATCTTATATCTATTCCGTCATCCACTTTATATTCCTTGGCAAGCTTTGAATCAAGAATCATGACCAAATAGTACTCTATATCGGTTATGACCTTCGCAAAAGGCTTGCCTTCTTCAACACCAACTTCTTCAATATCTTTCTGTATCCCTTTTTCTTCAACATTTTCAATATCTTCAAGTGTTAATTCACTTATCTTCTCCGGTGTTAAGAAAGCTTCATATCCGTCAATCACGTAGGATACAATTCCCGATACAGACGCAGTTATATCTTGTGTATTTTGATTTATGCGTCTCTGTAAATCGTTCTTTTCATCAAGAAGCGACTGAATATATGCATTGGGTTTGCTTAAACTTCCTGCTATAGTGGCTTTCTTTTGAATCAATTCATCAACTTCGCTCTTTAATTTGGAACTTCTTGCCAATTCATTGCTATTCCCAAGTTTTATTAGTTCTTTTAACTTTCCCTCTATCTCGTTTTCAAGTTTTTTCAAATCATCGGAAAACAGCTCCAAATTCTCATTTCTCTTTCTCTGTGCCTCAATTATTTTTATATCCAAAGCTTTCAGCTCTTCCATAAGTTTCTCGGATGACTTGTTCAGTACAGTAGCTATCCTGCCGTTAGTACCGATCTTTTCTCCCTCGTTTATTTCTTTTATACATTTACCTCCTATAGGTGAATTGAGTACAACCTCACTTCTGACAATAACAGCATCCAAATTAATGCAATCCTGTATATCTCCCATTCTTACAATATCCGTGCTGACGTTCTTCCCGTAAACCCAAAATATAAAAGAAGGAACATATAACAGTAAAAATAAAACTATCAATATACTTCCGAGTTTAATTCTCTTCGTAGCAACCGAATTGTTAATTTCAGCCATATTTTCCTCCTTCCATATTTAAGGCCTTATATATATGTTTTCTCCATCTTTGCCTTTTTACCTGCTGCCGAGAGCTGAAATCAATTTTCTGTCCACCATGTTTTGAATGGCTATCATTAATCCAAGCTTCACATGCTCATAAACCAGCCCGCCCTGCATGTAGGCAATATAGGGAGGTTTTATGGGCGCATCAGCGCTGAGTTCAATGGAAGAACCCTGAATAAACGCACCTGCTGCCATAATAACCGGGCAATCATAGCCGGGCATGTCCCAAGGTTCGGGAGTAACATAGGAATCCACCGGTGAACCCTTTTGAATTCCCTGACAAAATGCAATAAGGCTGTCCGGATTGTTAAACTTAACCGCCTGAATAATATCTCCCCGCCTGTCGCTTATATCTGGGATTGTCTCAAATCCAAGCCTTTTCATCACTGCACTGCAAAGTACAGCACCTTTCATACTTTCGGCTACAACATGGGGTGCCATAAAAAGTCCCTGGAACATAAGGCGATTATGTCCCAAAGATGAGCCCACTTCTTTTCCCAGCCCCGGTGTGGTAAGCCTGTAAGCAGCTTTTTCTACACACTCTTTAGTCCCAACAATATAACCGCCGGTTTCAGCCAATCCTCCTCCGGGATTTTTTATAAGTGATCCTGCCGCAAGATCGGCTCCCACCTCTATCGGTTCACGCTCTTCCACAAACTCTCCATAGCAGTTGTCCACCATAACAATTATGTCTTTCTTAATACCCTTTATAAAACTTATAGTCTTCTCAATATCCTCAATCAAAAGAGATTGTCTCCAGGCATAGCCTCTCGACCTCTGAATAAGCACCATTTTTGTTCTCTCATTTATGCTCTTTGCAATTGAATCCAAATCCGGCTTCCCGTTATCCAAAAGCTCAACCTGGGAATATGTAATACCGAATTCTTTAAGGGATCCCCCACCTTCTCCTCTTATACCGATAACTTCCTCTAAAGTATCATAGGGCTTGCCTGTTACACAAAGCAGTTCATCCCCCGGTCTTAAATTGCCAAAAAGGCATAAAGCCAACGCATGGGTACCCGAAACTATCTGATGCCTTACAAGAGCATCTTCTGCTTTGAAGACATCCTTATACACACTATCCAAAACATCTCTGCCTTTATCGTTGTAACCGTATCCGGTTGTACCGTAAAAATGGGAATCGCTAAGATTATTCATCTGCATTGCCTTTATAACTTTCAACTGATTGTACTCTTTTATCCTGTCAATTTTTTCAAACTCGCCTTTTACTTCTTCCTGTGCCGAATTTATGCACTCTAAAACTTTGGAATCTATATTGAATTCCTTTTTAAGTAATTCCTGTATCATTTTATGATTTCCTCTCATTCTCTTTAGCTTTTCAATTTCAATCGGTATTTCCTTTATACTTGAAATACCGCATACTATCTGTCATTACTAACTATTTTAACACATAACTTCGCGAATTCAACCCTCTTTACCAGTAAGTTCAGGGAAAATACTTCTTTACAGGCATTCAATACTATTCACATAAATCATTTATGTTATATTAATACATAATTCTTTTATTTCAATTTGTATATTTTCCATTGATAGGATTTAAGAAAATCCTTTAATGTATCATTTTCCAATTCGACCGCTTTATTATCCATAAGATTCAAAGCTCTCTTTTTCCCGTCATTTATATTATCCGTATATACATTGACTTCGGTCTTAATATGGGAAGTATTCATAACAATAATTATAATTTCCTCTTGACTCTTCCGCCCGAAGGCAAGCACTCCTTTCTCCCCTTTAACTTTAAGTGCAACAAAATTACCCTGTCTCAAAGCCTCGTGTTTATGCCTCAAATCTGTTAAAAACTTGTAGAGACTTAGAAATTTCATATTCCATTTACTTTTATCCCAAACCATAGGTTTGCGGCAATCCGGGTCATCTCCGCCCTTCATTCCTATTTCGTCTCCATAGTAAATCATCGGCACTCCGGGAAAAGTAAACTGAAATACCGTTGCAAGTTCAAAACGCTTTTCACAGCCACCGCATAGCGTTAAAAATCTTGGTGTATCGTGGGTACTGATGACATTAACCATGTTGTTCAATACCCCTGATTTTAGGTTCATTAAATATCTGCCGATTCTTTGAAGAAAAAGATCGGCATCGATCGACCTAAATGCAAACAAATCATTAATCAATGCTTTTAACTGATAATTTATAACTGAATCAAACTGATCACCGCAAAGCCATGAAGATGCCTCATCAAAAATTTCACCGATAAGCACAATTCCGCTCTTTACAGCTTTCAGTTCCCTTCTTATATGCCTTATAAAATTCCGATCCAACTCATCGGCAACATCAAATCTCCAGCCGTCTATATCGAATTCACATGTCCAGTATTTCAAAACATCGGTAAAATAAGCCACGACTTCGGGATTTGCCGTATTGAGTTTCGGCATACCGGCAAAATATGCAAAACATTCATAATTGGGTTTAGGCCTTTGCGAAACGGGAAAGGAATATACATAAAACCAATCTTTATACCTTGAATTCTGTCCATTTTCTAAAACATCCCTGAAAGCAAAGAAATCACTGCCGGAATGGTTTAAGACTGCATCAAATATAACTTTTATGTTTGAGTCATGGCATAAATCAATAAACTCCTTAAGCTGTACTTTATCGCCAAAAATCGGGTCCAATTTATAATAATCGCTAATATCGTATCGGTGGTATGATTTGGATTCAAAAATCGGATTTAAGTAAATACAACCTATACCCAGGGACTTTATATATTCAAATTCAGATATCAACCCTTTTAGATTTCCTCCGCAAAAACCTTGCTTTACATTGTTATCCCCATCTTTTCTCTTAAACCTGTCGGGAAAAATCTGATAAATCACAGTATTTTCAAACCATTCCACACCTTTGACAATGTCGCTTTTTGAGAGGTATGAATAGGAAAAGTGGCCCCAGGCGGGCCTATGCTTGTGAAATCCGTTTTGATTGAACCAAAGGGCTTCATAATTATCTTCCAAATAAAACATATACTTAATTCTTTTAATATTCGAGCAAATTATTGCTTCGAAATAATCGAACAGCTCATCGGAAGCCGCTTTGTGCATTAATATTTTTCCATTGAAGGAAGAATTGTATTTTTCTTCATAATACAATATACAAGTGGTTATTTCGTTTCTGCGGGTCCTGATTCGAATTAAAAGCGTAAAGTCGTCCAAAGGGTAGGCATATTCGCTGTATTGCTTATGGTATATAGCTTCCCTCAGCATTTTATCCCCCACTTAACTTATGAGAATATCTCACAATAGCTATAATATTATAATATCACAAAACTGTGTATACAGCCATTCAAATGACAACCTACTTCCTTTTGCATTCTCAGCAGCAATATTAAGTTTTTTACCGGCCTCATTCATACTTGCATTTTTTCTTTGTATATATTAACATTCAAAGGAAAGGTGATGGACAATGATTTTAAAATACACCGTCGAACAGGACGAAAACGGCAAGGATGTAAAATATATATTGAAGCACAGGATGGATATTTCCAAAAGGCTTATGCAAAAGCTTAAATATCAAAACAAAATAAAGCTGAACCAAAAACCTGTTTTTGTAAATGCCATAGTATCTGCCGGCGATGTGCTTGAAGTGGATATTGATTACGATGACGAAGTTGAAGATTTGGTTCCTCAGGATATTCCCATAGATATTGTCTATGAGGATGATTGCCTTATTGCCGTAAACAAAGACTCAAATATTGTGGTTCATCCCACATGTCTGCATCTTGACGGAACCCTTGCCAATGCTGTAGCCCATCATATGATGAAAAAGGGAATGGTAAAAAAGATCCGGCCGGTCATCAGACTTGACAGAAACACTTCCGGATTAATCATATTTGCCAAAAACTCTTATACCCAGGAATCGCTTATACGGCAAATGAATAATAAGCTTTTCAAAAAAGAATATATTGGAATTGTGCACGGAAGGGTTAAAAACCCAAAAGGTACCATTGATCTTCCCATAGAACGAAAAGAGGGAAGCATAATGATAAGACATGTTTCCCCTTCCGGAGACAAATCGGTAACCCATTTTGAAACAATCGAAATATTTAATGATGCTTCTTTGTTAAAATTCCGTCTGGAAACCGGAAGAACACACCAAATAAGAGTACACTGCCAGGCCATTGGACATCCTCTACTGGGTGATACATTGTATCCTTTTTTGGATATTTCGCAAATACCCAATATTTCGAATCGTATTGAAAATGATAGAGTAATTTACGAATTGGGCAATACTATTTCCAATTCTTCACTTCCTATTGCCCAAACCACTCATACTTCTCTACCCGTTGATATAATTGAAAGACAGGCACTTCATTCCTACAGAGTAGAATTCATTCATCCTGTAACCAAAAAAACTCTTCAACTGGTTGCGCCTATTCCCAAAGACATTGATAAAGCTCTGGAAATATTGCGAAAATAATTACCCAAAAGTTTACACCTTTTAACAAAAATGTTATTATAATATTTGTTTTCTAAGATATCCAAATTCACAAAATAGCCTTGATAAGTTTGTGTAAACATATCTTAATATTTAATACATTTGTAAACTGGAGGGAGTCTTAAGTGGAAATTCTCAAAGACAGATATACCATAACTGAACTAAGTGAACGTTTAGGAGTAACCGACCATGCTTTAAGATATTATGAAAAGGAATTTAATTTAAACATCCCTAAAGACAGCAGAGGCAGGCGATATTATACACCGGAATATGCCAATATCATGTTCAAGATAAAGACTATGAGGGATGACGGCCTTGAAATTAAGGCAATAAAGAAAATTCTTGAGTCGGAAAACATTGTTGAGCCACCACCAGTCGTAACCGATAACACATTTAATACTTTAACTCCAGTATATTCAGAGGAAACTATGCTTGATATCAAAAACTTTTTTAACGAATTTGGCGAGCAACTTACCAAAAGTTTTTCAACTGAAATAAGTTCTGCAAAAGAACAGATTAAAAATGAAATCTGTAAGACCAAACTAGAACTCGGTGCTTGTATGGATAACAATTTAAGAAAAATCGAATCAAAACTGGACAAGCATTTTGAAAATATAGATCGTTCGTTGTCTTTATGGCGTGAAAAGAATAAAAGAAGTTTATTCAGCCGCATTTCAAAAGCAATATTGAGAAAAAAAACGATATAAAGTAAATAAAACTAATATAAAGTCGGCAAAAAGTTAATTTTATGGCTTTCTATGACGTAAATAATCATAGAAAGCCATTTAAAGCTTTTCCACTAAAGTTATTTATTAATTCCTGCATTATAAAGAAAGGCTGTTCTTATAATTTTTGCAGTCATTATCTATGCCTAATTTTTGCAGTCATTATCTATGCCAAATCAAACAATGACATTTGTTCCGACGATAATTTTGAATAAGATGCTTTTTCCAGATATTCCAGCTCACCGTCTTTTCTTACCATTTCTTCAATGCTCAAGTACTCACTCTTCCTATTCGGGAGCAATTTTACCTTAATCATGCAAATCACATCAAAACGTTCATAAACACTGCTCTGCTTAATATCTGACAGACAAATCAACTGGGTATTATATTTTTTGGCTATATCAAACATAGGTTTCAATAAATGCTCAGATGTTATCGGACCGAAAGGATTATCCATAAGCAATACCTTTCCGTCATTGGCCTGGTTCTCTATTCCGTCATTTCTCATATAGGACAAAAGGGATATGAACAAAACGAAAAAGGCCACAAATTTCTCGCCTCCCGATGTATCGGTCAGTACCTCTTCCCACTTTTTATACCCGGAATTTGAGGCATTTATATCAATTTTATAGGACATTACCCTGCAGTTGTTGATAGGCGAAATTACGCTCAAAATTTCTGCAGTATTAATCTTGGCAGCCAAAATATCCCCTATCTTTTTCTCGTCCTCGAAGTTTTTTACAATATCATCGATACAGTTTTCGATATAACGTTTCATAGCTTCCTTTGACATTATATCCGCTTCGGGAAGCTCTATTTTAAGCATTTTTACACGATGACCGTTAACTTCAATATAGGAATTCCGGTCAATGGCTTTAACACCTTCATATACCTGAAGAGCATAGTGATTGATTCGTTCAATTATATAGTCTTTATACTTCTCAAGATTCTCTATTTCAAAAGTATATTTCTGTATGAGACTGTTTATCACCGATAAAGTGGTCTCCAGCCTTCTGCTTACCTGCAGATAATTGTATTTATCAATAGTCCTGCCGTCATTGAGGATTGCAAGGGTATCCGATATAACACTTGTTGAATCGGCGTAATTACTGTTCAAATTCCGGTACTCATCATTGATTTCATCCCTTGTTGCATTCAAACCTTCTTTAAGCTCTTTTAACTTCTTATTCATGCTTTCACGAACTTTCCTTAAGTTTTCCGGCATCTCATGCCATGCTTCACAGCCTTTGAGATTTTCTCCGTCCAGGGATTCAACCAATATTTCAAACTTGTTCATTTCACTTTTATAATTATCATACAAATTTTTATTTTCTGTAAGATTTGTATTTAAATCCGATTTTAATGCTGCAAGTCTCTTTTTCCTGCCTTCAAAATCAATATCTATAAGTTCAATTCCCTTAGGCTCTCTCTTATATGTTTCATTGATTTCATTTAGGATAATTCTTGCTTTTTCCTTAGTCCTTTCTAGTTCCACCAGACATTCCTGAGCAGTTTTCTTTATATCCCCCAATTGCTTTTCTGCTTCTTTTATATCGGAAAGAATTTTTTTATACTTATCTCCATCGTAATGAACAGCCTTGTAGTCCGACTCATTAACTTCCATAGTCTCTAACAGTTTACTATTTTCTTCAATTCTGGTTTTCATCTGATTTATTGCAGATTTAAGTTCATTGATATCACCGCTAATTTTACTCATCAATACATTTCTCTTAGCTTCGAGCTCATCAATGGAAAGCTCTATAACCACAGTGCCTGAGCTGCTTTCATACTGTGTATACTTTTTGGAAATCTCCTTATTTTCCCTCTCTTTTTCCTTAATGTATTGGTCAAGCTCTCTTTCTTTATTTGATAATTCTTCTACATTATTTTCAAAAAATACTATTTGCTTTTTTATTTGTTCCAGTTCAGTCGTCTTCTCCATCTGTTCCTTATATTCTTCAATAAATACCTGATAATCAGCCTTAAACTGAACAATCCTTTCAATTAAAGACTTATTTTCTTTTATTTTATCGTTTTCCCGATTTATCTCCTGACCTATATTTTCTATTCTTTTACGGCTCAATTCCATCTTATCTGTCAAAGCCTGTATTTCATCCTCTGCCTTTCTTATTTCTTCCTCACACGCTTTCAACAGTATCTCTTTTTCCGTTTTGTAATTTATGTCAAAATCAAAGGCCTTTACAACATTGATTCTGTCATTTACACTCTTTATGGACTCTTCCAGCTCTGAAACTACCTGTCTCAAAGAGCTTACTTTCCTGTGCAGACCCTCCTTGTGCTTTTCAAATTCATCCTTGTCTATCAGCTTTTCATTATATGCCGTAATAAACAGCATATTGCTGTCAAAGGTAGAAATAAATCCATCCACCTTCATATCGATAAAATCAAGATTTTTTCTGTTGATTACGGGTACAGCGACATTAGTGTAAAAGTCAACTTTTAAAGTCTTTAAATATTCAATTTCCTTCTCCGACAAAATAATTGCATAGGGAATTAACGGATTCTTACTTATAAGTTCCTGCTTTTTCTCTTCCGACATATCGGAATTCTGGAGGTATTGGCTTCCGGTAACAAAATCTATATCGTTGTCTCTCATAAACTGAATCACTTCATACGGTATTGTAAGGTCTCCGCCCATGTCAATGGTTTTAATCTCCTGCTCAGTGTCAAATATCTTCATAAGCAGTTCGTCCCTGTTCTTTTGGTACCCGCTTAGTTGCTCGTCCATTATTTTAAGATTTGACTCCCTGTCAAAGAGTTTCTCCTTTGGTATTCCAAAATACGAAAGATACTTTAATACAACCTCTTCCTCTTTTATATAATTTTCAATATCCTTCTCCAATGCAGCTTTTTCTACAGATTTATTTTTAATAAATAAATTCAGGCCGGATTTTTTATCCTCAAAGGAGGATATATCCTTCTCAAGGTTTATTTTTTCCTCCTCAAGGGCTTTTATTTTTAATTCGCTGCTTTCAATTTCTTTATTCCACCCATTAATGTATCTTGCAAATTCCTTTTCTTCAATTTCTTTCAGAATATTGGATTGAAAGACAATGTTATATTTTTGGGCAAGATCTTCTTTCTTTTTCTCAAAGGCCTCTTCCTTTGCTTTTAATGCAGAAACTCTATTGGATAGTTCTGTTTTTTGTTCATTGGCCCATTTGGTTTTATCTTTATATTCTGACAATTCAGTACATATTTTTGAATACTTTTCCTTATGTCCGGATATATCCCTTTCAATGGCATCTAAAAGTGTTTTGTATTTAACCTTAAGGGAATATTCAATATCCGCAATATCCTTCTTAATATCCTTTTCTTCATCCAGCAAAACTTGAAGTCTTGTTTCGCTGGCAGCAAGATTGCTTTGCTCGGACACAATATCATTGTAGATTCTTGCTGCATCATAGACTTCTTTTTGATATTTGAGAGAATTCAACCTTTCTTCGGCATTCTTTACCTTAGAACATATCAAATCATATTCTTCCGTAAGTTCTTTAACTCTTTTATCAGTCTCATGGTACTGTAAAGACTTTTTATCGTAATCCACCTCTTTAAGTTGCGCATCAACCGTATTTATCTTTTCTGTGATATCCGAAAGCCTTACCTCAATTTCGGCAACCTGCTTTTTCAAAAGAAGATAGAGACCATAAATGTCTTTCTCGCATTGGGATATTAAAACACTTGTTTCATCGTGTTTCTTAAGTACATCCAAAAGCTTCTGAAAATCCCTTGTGAAATTTTCATAAACAGCCTTTTCCTTAATGGCCTTCTGACTATTAATAAGGTCTCTGGCATGGTCGCGAATCATTGAGGAATACTGTTCAATAAACCTTTCATTCTTATTGACCTGTTCGTCCACCGCAGGAATTATCCAATCCCTCATCAGCCTTTGGGAAGTTTTGCAGTTAGCAAAAGTTTTTGCTATTCCGCCCTCTTCCTCATTAATTTTTAAAATAAGCCTTCTCCACTCTTTTACATAAATTTTATACTCTTCAAGTTTGCGGGCATATTCCTGCCTGTCATCGGAAGAATCCCGATAGAGTTTCACTTTCAAATAAGGGCCGTCCTTTTCGCTGCTCAGCATTTTTGCTATTTTCTCATATTCCTGCACCCTTGTAACCCCTTCACTGTTATCTACCAACGGAAGAGATACAATATCAAATTTATTGGGTCTGTTATATTCAATAACGAAGGTATAGTATTTCAGGTGTGATGTATCAACATCAGAAGAATCTTCGTTCCTTGAAATGGTTTCTTTTCTTTTTATCCCTATACCCGTAACAACATAGCCGCCGTTATTGTCCAGTAACCACTCTATAAGAATATAGGAAGGAGATGAATTCCTTTTAAATACATCCTTAAAAACCCTTCCGCCTACTTTGATAAGAGGGAGAATAGGTTGCATGATGGTCTGTACCAATACCGTTTTTCCCCCTCCGTTTCCGAGGTTCATAAGGGTATTCTGACCGCCATAATAATTAAATACTTCGTCAAAAATATGCCGGTTATCGTCATTATATGAAAAATTAACAATTCTCACCCTGTTAATCTTCGGCAACGAAATCCACCTCCATTTTGAGAACTTCCTCTATCTTCTGTTTTCTTTCGTTATTCAGATAATACATCATCAGATGGTCAAGTTTCCTTTCTGTCCTTACCGTCTCCTCTTCTTCATTTACAATAATCAGTTTTTGGTTTTCAAGAAATTTTAGGACTTTTTTAATAAACCCGATTTTGGTTTTAGCCGTCTTTTTGTCATCTTCCAAATCTACGCTCATATCCTTCCATCGGTTGGCTATACTGACAATATTGAATTTCAACTCCTCTTCCATATCCTGCACATCGGATTTCTGTGCTAAGGCATTGAGTCTTTCCGATACATAACTTTCCAGTTCTTCGATTTTAATAAAATCTTTTACTTTGGGATTTATGCTCTTTCCCGAGTAAAACTTGGTTAAAAGCATTACTATAATGTACTGGCTCAAATAATAGTCCACCCTTTTCTTGTCTGAACCGAGAAAGTTCTTTATCTCCTGGTCTTTATAACCTAGTACTTCATTATCCATTGCAGGCATGAGATATATAAAATCTCCGATTTTAACAATTTCAAAGCCCATTTCTTCCTCAAAGGAATCGAGAATTTCCTTAACTTCAATATTGTTGTAATCAAGGAATAAATCCCGGTTGTCGGACAAACTAATTTCTCCCTCTTTTAACAAGTAATTGAATATATTTAATGCTTTTTTTAAATAAGAACCCTCCATTATTTTTCCTCCAAACTGAATATTAAGTTAGTTATCTCTATACACTCCTCAATCTTCATTTCATCAGAGATATCTTTTTTTATACGAACCTGTATGGGATTCCCATTGAGTTTGTCAATCCTAAATTCTTTCAATTTAAGCATTTCAGGATTTCGAAGCATAATGGTCTGTATCACGTATTCAAGGTTAAACTCCCTGGAAAGATTTATAATAAACTTTTTGGACAAGTTTATAATTTCCTCAAAATCTATCGGAGAAGATTCGTACAATTGAAGTATTGTTGTATAAAACATCTTGCTTTTATCTTCCACGAAATATTTACGGTATTTATCAGGTGCATTGTTTTTAATTATATCCATAAAATCCGACAGAGAAAGAGAGTTGTTTTTTTGCAGAATATAGTCAATCAACGTTTCAACAAACTCACAGTAGTCATTGTTTATCTCATTGATAATATCCTCTTCATTATCACTGTCATCTTCAACAATTTCAATATTCATATTCTCATCTTGTTCTTCCTTGTCGGTTATAATTTTTTGCTCATCATAGGCTTTCATTATGGAATATTGTTTGCTTAAATCCGGCATCAGCAAAGGTCTTAATACTTTATGAATATTTACAACGGCTTTCGGATCCTCTTCAATCCTTTGCAGTACCACTTCCTCCATGTCAAACCGTTCAATGATACCCATATAGATGGAACTTTTAATAGCTTCCTCATATATATCCGATACATCCTGTTTTTTCATAAACAGTTTGTTATGTTCACTTAAAATTTTTTGGAGATTGGCCTTAATAAGCCTAATATTCTTTATATCATCCTCTTTTGCTTCAAAACCCGTTTCGGTAATTTGTTTTTCTGCTTCATTTATTGATTTTTCCAAATTCAAAAATTCACTGTTCTGCTCTTCCAAAATTCTAAAAGTATCATTTACAAGTTTTTCATATTCATCCACATTTACGTCACAGACATTCCTTTTAACACTTTCTATAAAGGATTCTATCAATTTTCTTTGCTGAAGTACATGCTGCAGAAGATTCTTTGTATGTTCGTAGGCATTTCTGAAATGCTTCCTTTTGATAAGTTCCTTTACCCATAGCTGTTCCATGGGAATCTGCATCTCATCTTCAATTTCACGGGTTCTGAAAAGAAACTTATATCCCTGTTCTGTCAGCATATAAGTAATTTTCTTGTTCCCGTCGATTTTTGAGCGTTCGTCTTTAATCAAACGAATGTTAATGGACTGCTTCTTGTTTTGTGTATAATTCATGGCGGAAAACGCATAAGATTCTCCGCCGTTTTGAAGGATATCCAGCACTATATACCGCACAAACTCTTTGATATCCTCTTCATCCATATCCTTTTTGTAATATTCCCAATTAAGGTTCTGGACAAAGTTTGTAATACTTTTAATATCGCAGTCCTCTCCGCCCATAAGCGACTTTTCCATAATAAAACACAGTATGGAAAACACTATATTGATAAATTCCTGGTGGTCAAAAAGTTCCTTATACTTTTGCTTGTTGTATATATTTACCGATTTATATACAATGGATTCAACAATACCAATCCATTCCATCCTTCTTTCGAAATCTTTTAAAAACTCATAGGTCATTCCGTCACCACCTTATATTGAAGAAAAATGCTTGTAATTTAAAATTTCTTGGGGTATGTATTTTCCTTCTACCAATATTTCTTTTATCTTCTCCTGTTCCTGTTCGGTGAAATAGTTTAAAAAGTCACCAAAATCAAACTCCGAATATTTCTTTATCTGATTCTGTTTCATGGATTTGAGTCTGGCAACATCACATAGTTTTAGCATATCTTTATAAAAAGGATAAAACAATTTAACAATCGGATACTTAGCTTTTAACTTACTGTATATGGATATTCCTTCATAATCCAAGTCTCCAAAATAGAATATATCCTGTATATCCCGGTACGTTTTCATCTCTTCCTCATAGAGATAGGAAAAACTCTCAACGATTTTCCACCCTTCACCGTACACTAGGGTTCCGAATTTATACGAATGAAATTCGTTTTTACCTTCTTTCAATACTTTTTTCAGCGTATACCATGTATCCTTGTTTTCCAAAATAATAATCGAAGAGGTATAATCTCCCATATTGAAATAAAAAAACGGTTCCGGAGTATTGTAGATGTTCAATACCTCTATATCAATTCCTGTGTTTTTAAGGATGGCAGTTGATAACGGATTTTCTTTTAAGAATTTCTCCTCACCGAAAATCTGATAGGATCTTTCATTAATGGAAGCAGGTGTATCCAGTTCTCTGTAATGATTATTCAAAAAAGAACTCAATTGCTTTATATACTGGCGGTGTTGCTTATACACCTTGGCGTTGGAAAGATAGTATGAAATATCCAAGTGGGATGAAAGAGCTTTTATTTCATTTATTATATCCGAGTAATCCTCTTTTTCGGGCAAAACTCTGTATTTTTTATATAAAGCTGGGCGCCTGCCATTCAAACCGGAAGATTCCACAGGAGCAATAATGTTCTGTTGAACCATGGTATTGACGAGGTCTACGTATTTCAAATAATCATAAGTCTTTAAATAACTCATCAGTTCTTCCTGTGTAAATATTTTTTTGTTGGAATTTCGTATATCAAATAAGTTCACAATTTTTCACTCCAAATATTTTAACGTCCATTGTATTATAACATATTTAAATAAGTATGGGCATTACCTGTTCTTTAACAAAAAGTAGAACAGTAGAACAGGGGACTAGAACAGGGGACGGTTCGAAACCACTGAAAAAGTAGGGTTTTTTAAGCCACTT